>Ga0163154_10001347_pt1 | contig 38008 bp, 29 predicted proteins | sample OliLakLV19MP9P1_FD_148649 | JGI IMG/M metagenome (GOLD analysis project Ga0163154, IMG submission 148649) | Freshwater microbial mat bacterial communities from Lake Vanda, McMurdo Dry Valleys, Antarctica - Oligotrophic Lake LV.19.MP9.P1 | ecosystem: Environmental > Aquatic > Freshwater > Lake >... | reverse complement strand
CACCAGTAATACCGATAGGCACATGTACAAAGTTAGAAAAAGCGGATTTAAATTGCGATGGAAAGGTGAACTCTGTGGATTTTTCTATAATGCTAGCATTTTGGAAGACGAATCCACCATATAGAAATACTAAAGTTGATATCAATAATGATGGTAAAATAAACTCGATTGACTTCTCCATTCTATTATCACGATGGGGTAGGCGTGAAGAATAAAATAATATGATAATAAACAAAAATAAATTATTAATTCTAATTGTTATTACGATCAGTTTATTTTTGCCGTTGTCGCGGGCTTCTGCTCTTTCATTGTATGCCGAGCATTCTTCCCGCGAAATCAAAGTTGGCGATACAGTGCTAATTAATTTTTATTTGGACACAGAAGGAGTAGAAATTAATGTCCTAGAAGGCAAGATTCGCGTCGTAGGTGAAGTTTCTATCAAGAGTGTCAGCTCAGGGGGTTCTGTATTCACTATTTGGCAGACACAGCCGACGATTCTCGGGAATGAAATAACTTTTGTTGGCGGAACTCCAACTAGTGTTAAGGGTAAGGAAAATAAAGTTTTTACTGTTGCGATTAAGCCACTTGGTGTAGGAGATATACAACTAGAACCTTTGCCATTTCAAGGTTATTTGGCTGATGGAAAGGGAACAATAGTAGTTGGAAGACCTTCTAAATTTGAATCAATAGTTGTTTTGGAATCTGCAGGCCAGCCAATAGATGAGTCTGCTTCACAGAGCCGCGATACTGTTCCGCCAAATCCTTTTACTATCGAAATTGGACGAGAGGGCGGATCTACCGATGGTAAATTATTTTTAAGTTTTATTTCCAGTGATGACGGGTCTGGTATTAAATATTATGAAGTAAAAGAGGGTGATAAAATAACCACCGTATCACAGGGTATTTATGTTCTACAGAATCAAACTTATTCTGGCGAGGTAACTGTTACTGCTTTTGATAACGCAGGAAACATGCGAGAGCAAACGATAAATCTCGGTAAAATAAACAATAGAGTAAACAGTTCATGGATCATATATCTCATCGGATTACTTCTGATTACACTTGTTGGTTATCTGTGGATTCGCTATAATAAGAAAAAGTCATGAAGAAATATTCTATACTTATTGTTGTTTTAGTTGTTTTTTTTGGTGGTGTCCATTTGACACTTGCCGCTGATATTTATTTGGGCGCTTCGAATTCTGAAGTACGAGTGGGGAGTACTTTAACATCAGTAGTTTACATAAATTCGAGCGACAAGACGATAAATAGTGCGGAAGGTGTCATTACTTTTCCGACAGATATTCTTTCAGTTGAATCGATAAGTTTAGGTGGCTCAATATTTTCAATTTGGGTAGAGCAACCATCTTTTTCAAATTCAACAGGCATCATCTCATTTAATGGTGGCGTGCCAAATCCAGGGTTTATTGGTAATAACGGTTCTGTTATTCGTATTAACTTTAAGGCAAAAAAGACAGGTGTTGCCAATTTGGCATTTACTGGAGCAAGTGTGTATGCAAATGATGGTCTTGGTACAGATGTCACAGCTGGTCGTAGAGGGCTTTCAATAGAAGTTGTACCAGTACAACAAGTGGAGGTGATTCAAGAAAATCCAATACCACAACTAATATCATCCGTTACCACATTACAAATAACATCACCTACACATCCAAATCAAGAGTTGTGGTATAAGGACAGCGGTCCAATATTTAGATGGAAGGTACCAGCGGGTGTGGATGCTATACAGACTGGTATTGATAACAATACATCAGGTTCAATGAGAGTAATCTATAGTCCAGCTATAAATGAAAAATCAGTTAAAGATTTGAAAGAAGGTATCTGGTATTTTAAAGTCCGTGCTCGCAAAAATGGAAATTGGAGTCCAATCAGTACATATATCACACGAATAGACAGCACGCCGCCAAAAAATAATGTAGTTACTTTTTCATATTATGATGATAAAAAAGTCTTAAATATTTCAGCTGATATCCTCGATGAGGTTTCTGGTTTAGATTATTATGAAATATATATCAACGATTCATTGATAAAGAAAGTGGCGTCTGCAGATTTTGTTAATGGAAATTATAGCGTTGTAGTAAATACTCCGGGTGATAATCGCGTCAAATTGGTAGCAGTAGATCGTGCTGGGAATAGTGTAGAGTCATTGGGATCTTTCCAAACAACGGCTGCACCAGAAAAAATACTCCCTATTACATCAACTGATAGGCAATTATTAGTCACAATAGGATCTCTCTCTGTTTCGGCAGCATATTTTGTAATTGTAATTATTTTGATTTCTCTAATTCTAGTTATTGGTGCCTTTAAACTTGGACGCCATTACAACAAAGTCCACAACAGACTAAAAATGCGCACTACTTTAACTAAGGGAGATAATGCAAAAGTGCTTTTCTTACTAAAAAAGCGTCTTGAAAAACATCTTGAGATATTACAGCGCACCCGACACAATAGGGTTTTATCAAAAGAAGAAAAGGAAATAAAGGAAGCTATTGAAGGTGATTTAGACGAGGTAGATAAGGCTATAGAAGAGCAAGAGCAAGAGCAAGAGTAAGAGTAAGAGCAAAGGTGAGCGGTCTTGCGCGCGAACGGGAGGATGGGTCAAGCGCATTTGCATTTGGTCACGGATATTTTTCTGCTGAAAAATTCCGCTACCCCGACTCGCACCAGTGCTCCGGCCTTGCGAAGCTACGCTTCTCACCCTCCTTTTCCATTTGCGACATCCGAATTCAAAAACAAATGAGCCGAAGTTTTGGCAAATCCTCTTCCTACAGAAGCTGTACACCTTTTGGACGGAGCACCGTCTCAAAAGGTCTTGCGAAAGTGTCCCACACTTTCTCACCCCAAAAAATAGTTTTGCCAAAACTTCGTCCGCATTAGTCCCGTCACCTGCCCGAATACTTGGAGGGCAAAACCCCGAAAGAAAAACACCCTTTCCTTTTTCAAAAGAAATTTAACCCCCGCCAAATCACCCAGTAGGTGATTCTACTGAATCAGAAATGCAAGGAGTGTTTTTTCTTTCGGGGTTGCCGAGGCTCTGCGAGGCAGTGGCGGAACGATTCATTCATCATTGGGATTCTGCTCAAAATACATTCGAACTTTGTCCAGAACATACCGCCTTCGGTCGCCATAGCTCCGAGAGGAGCGACAGAGACCTTCGGCGGACACGGTCCGCTTATCAATAATCATGTACTACGTTTATATTTTAAAATGCAAAGACCCATTTTAATGTTATTATGTTATGTAATTAGCATATAAATACAAACAATATGAATCCGCAAGAACCATTACCAGTGTCAGAAACAACATCAACACTAGAGCCACAAAAGATAGGGAAATTCGAAGCGAGTCGAATGTTGGTAAAGGAATCTTTCAACGTACTCAAGCAGGATAAGGAGCTTATATGGTTCCCAGTACTTTCTGCAATAGCGAGTCTTGTGATACTTATTGTATTTGCTGTAAGGGTTTTCTTTTCGGTGATGGGTGGAGATGTTCAAATGCTTAATAATTATGAGCAGTTGGATGCGGTTGGTTATCTAGTTATTTTTGTCTACTATCTGATCACATTCTTTATTACCAATTATTTCTTGGCTGGAATTTATACTATTGTACATGGAAGATTTGGCGGTAATGATCTGTTATTTAGTGATGGTATTGCAAATGCCAATAAACACATAGGGAGAATATTTACTTGGTCACTCATTTCTGCCACCGTAGGAATTGTGTTGCGAATAATTTCTAATAAATCAAAAATTCTTGGAAAGATTGTAGCTATGTTATTTGGTGCAGCGTGGACTATCCTTACCTACTTTAGTCTCCCTTCGCTTGTGATAGGTGAAAGATCAATAGAAGAATCATTCAAGGAATCTGCTGCGATTATTCGTAAGACGTGGGGAGAGGTAATTATTGTGAACTTTGGAATTGGACTATTCTTTGGGTTAATTACTTTTTTTGTTGTTTTTGTCATGCTTGGAATAGCAGTACTTGTACCTTCTATCAAAATGTTCGTATTTCTCGGAGTGCTCTTTGTTGTTTACGTTATTGTGCTTTCAGTTATTTATTCTACACTTGGTTCAATAATAAAGTGTGCATTGTATGAATATGCAACGACGGGCAATATTCCACAGGGATTTACCCCCGAACTCATCAAGGGTGCAGTAAAGGCAGGGAAATGATCCTTATCCACGCCGCTCGATTTTATGTATAAAGGTGTGACAATCGCAAAAAAATAGCCTTGCATTGCTACACAGCTTTATACCCCTTCATTTTTTTAGTTGACTATTAGTTCTAGTTCTCCATCAAAAGACATGGAGATTCTTTGTGTTCAGTCAGTTTTTCACTTATTTTGCAAAAGTCTGGTAACGGTTCTCGAATGATCATTTCCAGAAGAATTTCTAGAATAATGAACTGAGCATGCTCAATCAGTATCTCGTGACAGTACCCACAATAGTTAGATGAAGCCATTTGCTCGATAGTTGTGACGAGAGCAAGCAAGAGAGTTTTTGCTTCCAAGATTTGTCTTGAGTGATGTTCTCTAAAAGCAAATTCAGCTCTAAGAATTTCTAAATTTTCAAAAGGTTGTGAGCGGAGCAGAAGATTAAACGCAATTGAAGCTGTTAATTTTGTTCTTACAATTCTTACAATCATAAGTTCCTCTTCTTTATGGATTATTGTTTGAATGTTTGTTCTAGTGTCCAAAAAGATATTACCCTAAAAATGAAAAATTACCAACTATCTGGCTTTATTGCCTTTTTTATCTAAATCTGATAGTCTTTGCAAATCATGTTAATGATTAGATTACAGCGCACAGGACGCAAACACGAACCCACTTTTCGTGTAGTTCTGACCGATTCAAAGAATGGTCCAAAAAGTGGGAAATACCTAAAGAATTTAGGTTGGTATGATTCTCGTTTAGAAAATGATGCAAAGAAACAGCTTGAGATTGAAGAAATAAAACATTGGATGTCAAAAGGCGCAAAGCTTTCTATGACACTTCACAACTTCCTTGTCTCATCCAAGATTATTGAAGGTAAAAAATTGAACGCTCTTCCAAAGAAGACTGTTCAAAAGAAAGAAGTAGAACCAGTTGCATCTACACCAGCAAAAGTAGAGAGTACTCCGGCTCCAGTAGAGAATACTGAGGTCGCAGAAGCGCCAGTTGTTGATCCAGTTCCAGCTCCAGTAGTGACAGCTTAGTTGTACGTTGTTGTTGATAAAAAAATAGTTTGTTACAATTGTCTGGTACAGTTATCTGTACGATTTTATGAAATAATATTACGAATATGCAGCAAGATCAGCAATTTTTAGATTACGTTATCAAGGCTCTAGTAGATGTCCCAAGTGAGGTCAAGATAAATAGGACAGTAGATGAAATGGGTGTACTCCTAACTCTCGAAGTTAGTGCCGCCGATATGGGTAAGATTATCGGAAGACAAGGCAATACCGCCAAGGCTATCCGTACATTACTTCGTGTTGTCGGTATGAAGAATAATTCTCGCGTCAATCTCAAGATCAATGAACCAGTTGGTGGGCTCAAGTCTAGAGAAGGGGAAATACCAGAAACACCAGCAGTGCCACTTTCTACGCCAAACTCCAAGACTGTAGATGAGGCGATGGCCGATCTCAAGTTGGAATAGGTTCCGGTCATTTGATATTTGTTATAAATAAAAAACTGTGGTATTGTAAAACTACGGTTTTTTTATTTTGACCATAATTTACATGCTTACATTCCATAACATAACCCTATTTCCAGAATCATTCGAATCGTACCTAAACGCTTCGATCATCAAACGCGCCCAAGAAAAAGGTAAAATTTCTATCAAATATTACAATCCTCGAGATCTTGTCACACCTTCAAAGAAAGGAGAACCTCTAACTTATTCAGATAGAAGAGTAGATAGTAGACCATATGGTGGAGGTCCTGGGATGGTTATCGAAGCCTTACCTATTATCAAAGCTATCGAGAAAGCTGTCGGTAAAAAGTTGCGTTCTGTAAAAACCACCAAGAAAGTAAAGATTATCTTTTTTAGTCCAGCTGGTAAGCAGTTTTCAAATGAAATGGCCGAAGATTTAAAAAAATATACTGATATTGTTTTTGTTTGCGGTCGCTACGAAGGGATCGATGCTCGAATAAAAAAAGTTTTTCCAATGATTGATATCTCAGTTGGACCTTATGTTCTTACTGGTGGGGAATTACCGGCTATGATTATGATTGACGCTATTACCCGCCGAATTGATGGGGTTTTGGGTGACAATCTATCTATAGAAGAAGAAAGGGTGGCTAGCTCCCTCGTCTATACTAGGCCAGAAAATATTGTTTATAAAAAGAAAAAATATAGCGTCCCAAAGGTTCTTTTGACTGGTCATCATCAAAAAATAGAAGAGTGGAAAAAGAAGATAAATTCTAAGAAATAAAATTACAAGACATTTTTTGTTTGTTGTGAGCTTGTTTTGCAAATAATATTTGTAGTAAAATTATGGTGTAAGTTGTATGTCTCTGATAAAAAGTCCTGCTATTTAACTAATATTTACGCAACAGTGTTTTTATCAATTAATTCTAAAAATAAATGAGTACCATGACTATTTCACCATTACAAAATGATTATGTAACAAAATCTGAATTCAGTGATTTCAGAAATACGGTAAATGAGCGATTTGATACAGTAGATGAGCGATTTGACGCTATAGATAGAAAGTTTGATGAATTTAAAGAAGGAATAAATAAAGACTTCAGAAGATATACCGATCTTATTCTTGAAAAGTTTCAGCATGATCTCAAAACTACAACCGAGTATTTGGAACATAAGATAGATAAGAAACTTGATAGGGAAGAATTCTTTGTATTTATGGAGGGTTATTATGAAAGAATAATGAACGGAATAAAGGCAAATAAGCAATAGTCTAAAAGACCTATTTCATCACTAATATGCTGTTAGGGGAGAGCTGTGGATAACACCCCCTTGACAAACTTTATGCATCTGCTAGGCTCAATCCAACTTCGCAGATTGTGTTCTGCCTTAACGCGAGGGATTAGAGAGGTTCATCATTAATCCTATAGTGTATAAAATATATTAAGTTTGAAATGTTTTTAGCCGTTTATTAATAACGGACTTTTTGCGTGTTTTTTGTCTCAGTATTTAGTACAAGTTTATGGAAGAGTAGATTAGCGTAAATTTTGAAGTGAAGTTTAAAGTTAATTATTAATAGCTCGATTTAGAATTATTTTTATAAAATGTCAAACACAACTGCTCGACCAAAGAAATATTTTGCCAGATACAAGACTCCTCTTACTGAGACACCACACCTAGTCGAATCCCAACTGTCTTCATTCAGTCAATTTATGGAAAGTGGGTTTGAGAATATGCTTCGAGAATTTTCTCCAATTACCGACTATTCTGGTAAAAAATTTGAACTTTCAATGGGAAGTATAGAATTGGTTCATCCAAAGTTTGACGAACATTATGCCAAGAATAATAAGTTGAACTACGAAGGTCAAATCAAGGTCAGAGTTACTCTCAAAAACAAATCTTTGAACGTAGTCAAAGAACAGGAAATGTTTTTGGCAGATTTTCCACTTATGACCGATCATGGAACATTTATCATAAATGGAGTGGAGAGAATTATTACTCCACAGCTAGCTCGTTCTTTCGGCATCTTCTTTACAGCCGAAGAAGTAAAGGGTAAGAATTTCTTTGGAGCAAAGATTATCCCTGCACGAGGTGTTTGGATGGAAATTGAAAGTGATTCTGACGGTACTATATATTGTCGTATTGATAGAAAAAGAAAGTTCCCGGTTACTTCACTTTTGAGAGTTCTTGGAGCAAAAACTAATGAAGATATTCAGGCTTTATTCAAGGATAATCCAGAAATGAAGAAAGCTATAGAATTAACTTTAGCTAAAGATCACGCCAAGACTATCGATGAATCTTATATTGAAATTTACAAACGTCTTCGTGATGGAGATTTGGCAACAGTAGAAAATGCCAGAACATTCATTCAGGCTCTTTTGGAACCAAATCGTTATGATTTGTCTAGGGTTGGTAGGTTTCGTTTCAATAAGCGTTTTAGTAAACCTATGGATGAAAAGGCTTTGGAAAGGAAAACTTTAAATCTAGATGATATAGCAACAACAGTATCTCATATTGTTACTTTGAGTATTACTCCAGATATGCAGGCTGATGATATCGACCACCTCGGATCAAGACGTGTTCGCTTCGTCGGTGAGCTTTTGGAAGCTCGTATCCGTCTAGGTCTTACACAGATGAAGAGAAATATCCAAGACAAAATGTCTACCGTTGAACCGGATATTACTTTACCAATTTCATTTATCTACCCTCGTCCGCTACAAGCAAGAATAAAAGAATTCTTTACAACCAACCAACTTTCTCAATTTATGGAACAGACTAATACTCTGGGTGAAATTGAGAATTTGAGAACTCTTACTGCACTCGGTCCTGGAGGTCTATCTCGAGATCGTGCAGGTTTTGAAGTCCGTGACGTACACCCCTCTCACTACGGTCGTCTTTGTCCAATCCATACTCCAGAAGGTCCAAACATCGGTCTAGTTTTGCGTTTGACGATGTATGCCAGAGTCAATGACTTCGGTATGATCGAAACCCCTTATGCCAAGGTCAAAAATAGTAAAATTACAAAAGAAATCATTTACCTCAACGCTCTTGAAGAAGAAAATTTCAAAATTGCTCATGCTGCTACTCCTTATGACAAAGATGGTAATCTAACTGTTGATGAAGTAGAAGTGCGTGTAAATGGCAAACCATATTTAGCAAAGAAAGAGGAGGTAGATTTTATTGATGTTGCAACCAACCAAGCTTTCTCTGTTGCTACATCTCTTATTCCATTCCTAAATCACGATGATGCAAATCGTGCACTTATGGGATCAAACATGTTGAAACAGGCAACACCTTGTTTAGTTCCAGAAGCACCATATGTTGCAACTGGTATTGAAGCAAAAGCAGTTATTGATACAAGTCGAGTGATTATTGCCCTAGAAGATGGAGAAATTACTCATGTTGATGCAAAAAAGATTGTTTTCAAATCTAGTAAGACTGGCAAAAGTCATACTTACAACCTCGTTCTATTTTCTCGAACAAATGGTTTTACTGCATTCCATCAACGTCCGATTGTTGATTTGGGTCAAAAAGTTAAGAAGGGTGATGTTTTGGTTGATACTTCTACCTCAGATAATGGACAGATCGCTCTAGGTCACAATGCTTTAGTCGCATTTATGTCTTGGTCTGGTTCGAACTATGAAGACGCTATTATTCTTTCTGAGCGTGTAGTGAAAAATAGTAAATGGAGTTCAGTTCATATTGAGGAGTTTGTAGTCAATGTTCGTGATACCAAACTCGGTCCAGAAGTTACAACTTGCGATATTACCAACGTTGGTGAAGCTAAACTCAAAAATCTTACCGAAGAAGGTATTGTTAGAATTGGTGCCGAAGTTAGAACGGGTGATATTCTAGTCGGTAAAATTTCTCCAAAAGGTGAAACTCAACTTACTCCAGAAGAAAGATTGCTCCGCTCAATCTTTGGCGAGAAGGCTCGTGATGTAAAAGATACATCAAAGAGAATGGAAAATGGCAAACGTGGTCGCGTTATATCTGTCAAAGTATTTTCTAGAGAGAAAGGTGACAAATTAGAGTCTGGTATTATCAAGAAGATTTATATAGAAGTCGCTCAAGTTCGAAATGTTTCAGTTGGTGACAAAATGGCCGGTCGTCACGGTAACAAGGGTGTTATCTCCAAAATTCTTCCAGAAGAAGAGATGCCATATATGGAGGATGGAACACCTATTGATGTTATTCTTACACCGCTCGGTGTGCCATCACGTATGAACTTAGGTCAGATCCTAGAATTACACTTAGGTCTCGCTGCCAACACTCTAGGTTATCAAGCGATCGTGCCTCCATTTACAGGAGCAACGGATGAAGAGATAAAAGAAGAGTTGGTTAAAGCCGGATTCGATAAATCTGGAAAAATGTTACTTCGTGATGGACGAACCGGTGAACATTTCAAACAACCAGTAGCTGTTGGATATATGTACATCTTGAAACTTCACCATATGGTAGAAGATAAGATTCACATGCGTTCTATTGGTCCTTACTCTCTTATTACTCAGCAACCTTTGGGTGGAAAAGCACAAGGTGGAGGTCAACGTTTTGGAGAAATGGAAGTCTGGGCATTGCTCGGTCACGGTGCCGCTTATACTCTACGTGAAATTCTCACAGTCAAATCAGATGATATTGTTGGTCGCTCACAAACATTTGATGCAATTGTTAAGGGTGAAAAGATGCGAACTCCAAACTTACCAGCATCGTTCAATGTTCTTCTAAAGACATTGCGTGGTTTGGCATTGAATGTCGAATTAGTCGATAAACCTCAAGTTAGTGAAGAATAAATAATTTGACTTTACATATCTAAAATATATACTTTAGATATTAATTAAATCACATAAATATATGCAAACAATGCTTAGTATAAAAATCAATAAGACACTCAAGAATCAAGCGCAAGAATTGGCGCATACTCTAGGTGTATCTTTGAATGCTGTGATCAATGGATTTATCAAAGAGTTTATTTCTGAAAGAAAGGTTACATTTACAGATCATCCGATTCTTAATAAAAGATCTCAAAAGATTATAGATGAATTGCTCGCTGATTCAAAAGCAAATAAAAATATTGTTGGACCATTCTATAGTGCAGAAGAAATGATTAAAGCACTAAATTCCTAATTATATGAATATTCCATGCATATCGATTTCCACAAATATTTTATGAAACAATACAAAAAATTGCATCAGAAAATGAAAGACAAATTTGATGAAAGACTCAAGATATTTGTGCAGGATTCGTTTGCTGTTGAACTTAACAATCACGAGCTTCGTGGAAAATATGTCGGATGTAGGAGTATCAATATTACAGGAGATTTGAGAGCGATTTATGAAGTTAGAAAGGACGGTGTTCGTTTTCTAGAGATCGATACCCACAGTCATTTATATTAATTATCAGCTATTTATTATATGAAAAATAATTTCAAAAAAGGTTTTATTGTTCCACTAGCTATAGCTTTGGTGGTTATTATTGCTGGCGGGGTTTATTTTTACTCGGGTTATAAGAAAGGAGGAAATTCAACACAAGTAATTGTAGATAATAAAACTAATTCGATCACTGATAAATCTGATTGGAAAACTTATACGAATAGTGAATATGGGTTTAGTTTTCAGTACCCAAAGGAAATTAACATAACTGAAAATAAAGAGCTTAATACGGACAGTAAGTCTAATAAGTGGTTATTTATAACTCAAGAAAATACGGCTCCTGTATTCGGATTTGAAGACTCTTGTGGAAAATCTAAAGCTTATATAAATTTAATTATGGATAAGGATTTTACGATTGGTGGTGTTTTTGAAAATGCCCAAAAAATAATTGATACTGTTGAATATAATTATAAAACTGGTGGTGGTAGTAAAGTATCTGATATTACTTCTGGTAATATAAGGATGGCTAAATTTGTTGGTAATCCTTATGGAAAAAGCCAGTTAATGTTTAACGGAAATAAATCAATAGAGTTTTCTACACAAAAATGTGCTGGTGGATTCATTCCATTTGATGAAATAGTTTCAACTTTTAAGTTTATTAACAACGGTGACTCGCCAACAAAATCAGACGATAAATCTACTTCAATAAAAGTTCTATCACCAAATGGGGGCGAGGTTTGGAAAATTGGAAATACTTATAATATTTCTTTTGCCGTTAATGGCAATATAGGATCTAGGACCGTAAGTTTGAATAGATATTCAGATGATGGTGTGAAAGTAAATTCAAAAGTAATCGGGATTGTTGAGGTTAATAGTGTAGTCTACAAAATTCCATCTGATACGGTAGAAACCAGAGGAGATGCTGGAAGGTACAAAATAGAAGTAAGTTCATCAGATAAATATCAAGATGTGAGCGACAATTATTTCACAATTATCAATTAATCATTATTATTTTCCACTTTAATTAAACAACATGCAAAATCAACCAATAAAAAAGCAAATGGAGCCAACACAGTTCGACTTGATTCGATTGACTTTGGCTTCACCAGAAAAGATCATGGAATGGTCTTTTGGCGAAGTGACCAAGCCAGAGACCATCAACTACAGAACACAACGATCTGAGAAGAGTGGTCTATTCGACGAACGCATCTTCGGTCCAGATCGTGATTTCGAGTGTTATTGTGGAAAATATCGCGGGATTCGTTACAAAGGTATTGTTTGTGAAAAATGTGGAGTTGAAATCACGCGCTCAATAGTTCGTCGAGAAAGAATGGGTCATATCGAACTCGCTTCACCGGTTTCTCATATCTGGTTCTTGCGCAGTGTGCCTTCAAGAATTGGTTTGATTATGGGTATGACCACTTCTGATCTAGAGAAAGTTATTTACTTCGCTGGCTATATTGTTACAAAGATTCATGAAAGTGAAAAAGAACAATTCCTCAAAGATCTAGATACAGAATACAAGAGTAAAGTAAAAACTGCTCAAGATGACAAAACAAAAGAAGCTCTAAAAGATCTTGTTGTTACAGCTCGAAAAGATATAGAGAGTTTGACCGAAGGGTTTGTTATGGATGAGATGACTTATCATAGGTTTGCAGTTAAATACGGCTCACTTTTTGAAGCTGGTATCGGTGCCGAGGTTGTTTACGAATTATTGAAAAAGATAGATCTAAATAAACTTCAAGTAGAATTGACTAAAGCTCATGATGAATCTGGTTCGGCTGATCGAGAGAGACTTTCCAAGAGATTGTCTCTAGTAAAGCAAATGATCAAGTCCAAAGTTCGTCCAGAATGGATGTTTTTGGTTCGTATCCCAGTTATCCCACCAGGACTCCGTCCGATGGTTGCTCTTGATGGCGGTAGATATGCAACATCAGATGTAAATGATTTGTATCGTCGTGTAATTAATCGCAACAATCGTCTTTTGAAATTAAAAGAAATAAATGCTCCAGAAGTTATTCTTCGCAACGAAAAGCGAATTTTGCAAGAAGCTGTTGACGCCCTTATCGATAACTCTATTCGTCACAGTTCGTCAGCTGGTGCTGCCGCAGTTGCTGCTCAAAAACGTGCCCTCAAATCACTTTCAGATAGTTTGAAATCAAAGAGGGGACTATTTCGTCAAAACCTTCTCGGTAAGCGCGTAGACTACTCTGGTCGTTCGGTTATCGTCGTTGGACCAGAACTCAAGCTCGATCAGTGTGGTTTACCAAAACATATGGCTCTAGAACTTTTCCGACCATTCGTTATTTCTGGTTTGCTCAAGAGAGAATTAGCTTACAATATCCGTGGCGCTAACCGTCTTATTGATGATGGTGCAAAAGAAGTTTGGGAAATTTTAGAAGAAGTTATCGCAAATAAATACGTACTTTTGAACCGTGCCCCCACATTACACCGTCTAGGTATCCAAGCTTTTCGACCAATGTTAATAGAAGGAAATGCTATTCAAGTACACCCACTGGTTTGTACCGCTTTCAATGCCGACTTTGATGGAGATCAGATGGCTGTACACGTTCCATTGTCAGATGAGGCGCAGTTAGAAGCAAAAATGATAATGGCATCTGATAAAAATATCTTGAAACCTGGTAACAATGATCCAACTGTTGTAGCAAAGATGCTTGATATTGTTCTTGGTTGTTTCTGGGTAACAAAAATTGTTCCTAGTGCAAATGGTGAAGGTAAAGCTTTTGAAAATCCTGATGCCGCCATTTTGGCCAACAGCTTTAATGCTATAGATCTTCGGGCCAAAGTGAAGATTATGGCTCCAAGTACTCCTAAATATGCAAAGTTTAATGGAACTCTATTTGAGACAACTGTAGGAAGAATTCTCTTGAACAATATTTTGCCAGAAGATTATCCATTTATTAATGAAGAAATTGGAAGAAAGTATCTTGGTCAAATAATTGACGATATGATTATTATTCGTGGTTCAGAAAATGTAGCTCCAATTCTAGATAAGATAAAGGAATTTGGTTTTGGTTATGCTACGATCTCTGGAACAACTTGGGGTATTGATGACATTATGATTCCTGAAGCCAAAAAAGATATTGTAGCTAAAGGTAAGTTTCAGGCTGATACTGTTAGTAAGCAGTTTGACGAAGGCTTACTTTCGGAAGAAGAAAGAATAAGGAAACATATTGAAATTTGGCAAAAGACAAAAGGTGAAGTTGAAAAAGCTATTCCTGCTTCGCTCGACAAAATGGGTTCAGTTTACGACATGATTACTTCTGGTGCTAGAGGATCACTCTCACAGATTACTCAGATGGTAGGTATGAAAGGTCTTATTGCCTCAGTTTCTGGAGAAACAATCGAGTTCCCAATCTTATCTTGTTCAAAAGAAGGTTTGACACCAATTGAGTATTTCATTACTACTCACGGTTCAAGAAAGGGTCTAACTGACACTGCTTTGAACACTGCAAAAGCTGGTTATCTTACAAGAAAATTGTTCGTTGTCGCACAGGACGTTGTCGTTTCAGAAGATGATTGTGGAACAAATGCTTCAATAACTATCCACAAACAATCTGCTTCTGGTCTAAGTATTCCTTTACAGAAAACTATTCGAGGTCGTATCCTTGCTGAAGATATCAAATCCGCAGATGGAAAAGTTTTATTTGCCAAAGGTGTTATGTTAAGTAAGAAAGATGCGGTAAAAGTAGAAGAAACTGGAGTAAGTGAAGTCAAAGTCCGCTCACCTCTATCGTGTAAAACAGTTCGTGGGGTTTGTGCAAAATGTTATGGACTAGATTTGGGTAAAAATAATCTTGTAGATCTCGGTGAAGCTGTAGGAACAGTTGCCGCTCAAGCGATCGGTGAACCAGGAACTCAGCTTACAATGCGTACTTTCCATGCTGGAGGAACCGCTTCACAAGGTGGAGATATTACTTCCGGCTTGCCAAGAGTAGAAGAAGTATTCGAAAAGAGACGTCCGAAGAATCCTGCCGTAGTTGCAACCGTAAACGGCGTTGTTACAGGTATGAAAGATCAGGGAAAAGAAAAAACAATATTTATTATTCCAGAAATTGAAGATAAGGGTAAAACAAAGGTGGCAGAAGTTGAATATACCTTCCCATATCGTCGAACTGTTATGGTCAAGGTTGGTGACAAAGTCAAAAAGGGTCAAATTCTAACTGATGGTTCTGCTGATATTGATGAAGTTTTCGAATATGGTGGAGAAGATGTTGCTAAAGATTATGTTATTTCTGAAGTAAGTAAAATTTATGAATTACAAGGTGAAACTGTGTCTCGTAAGCATATCGAGCTTATCGTAAAGCAGATGTTCTCAAGACGCCGAATTATAGATTCCGGAGATACAAACCTTACAGAAGGTATGGTTATAGATGAGATCCAATTGACCGAGGAGAATACTGAAGCTAAAGCAAATGGTGGTAGTCCAGCTAAAGCTGAAAAGATGGTTATGGGTATTACCGAAACTTCACTTTCAAGAAAGAGTTTCTTGTCTGCCGCTTCGTTCCAGCATACTACGCGTGTTCTTATTGCAAACTCAGTTCGCGGTGCATCAGACGATCTAACTGGTCTTATGGAGAATGTTATCATTGGACGTTTGGTTCCTGCTGGTTCTGGTTTCCCAGGCTCAAAGAAGAAAGCTATGATTGACGCTTTGAGAGCGGGGGACGAATTGACTGAGGAAGTGATTTAGATACAGTACAGACGTCTCTCGAGCTTGTCGAGAGACGTCTGTTTTGCACTTTTACCTTTCTATCCTATACTTCATCTATGAACCGCACCGTAGTCGAAGAAATAAAAGCTAGAATACCGATAGAAGAGCTTATAAGCTCTTATGTGAAGATAGATAAGTCTGGCCGGTCATATAAGGCCAAATGCCCATTTCACAATGAGAAAACAGCTTCCTTCTTTATCTCACCAGAACGTGGTGGTTATTTTTGTTTTGGATGTTTTCCTCCAGGTCAACTTGTGAGAACACCTTTTGGTTATCATGCAATTGAAACACTTGATGTCAATCATTACGTTTATTCAGGTAAGGGAAATATTAGGAAGATTTTAGCTACTCAACATAGAGAATACAAAGGTAGTTTAATAGACGTTGATGTTCAAAAACTTGGGGGTACAGTTTCTCTGACTTCTGATCATAACTTGCCAATTATAAGGCCAAAGACTAAATACTATAAAAAAACAAAACAATTCTATAGACAAATTAGTGGTTACGGCTTGAAAAATAATGAGAAAGTTTTTCTTAATCAAAAGCAAGTAGAAAAACACGCTGATATTTTGAAAATACCAACAGAAGAATTGAAGGTTGGAGATTTTGTTTTGTATCCAATTCCAAAAGCTATTTCTAGTATAGATTTGATTGATCTTCGTGTTTACCTAGACAAAAAATCTAGCAGAGGCCCAAAAGTTCGTGATATTCCATATACAGTTCCTGTTAATGAAGATCTATTAAAATTAATTGGTTATTATATTGCCGAAGGTAGTAATCACAGAGCTTATATCCGTTTCAGCTTGGGGAACCATGAAGAAGACTTTGCTCAAGAAATAATAGGTTTAATAAAGAATATTTTTGGTTTAGAAGCAAAAATACATAGACGAAAAAAAGGATCAAAAACAGGCATTGAAATAACAGCATGTCACGCATATCTTGCGGATATTTTTGCTAATCTTTGCGGAAAAGGTTCTAGTAATAAACATATACCTTTTGTTTTTCAAGAATTACCATATTTAAAACAGATGATAATAGTTAATGCCGTTAATAAAAGAGATGGACATACATATAAGCCTTTATTATCTTCACACCGTGTTAATACAATTACCGTTGTATCAAGGTTATTGATTGAACAAATTACCGATATTTTATTGAGAAACAATATTTTTCCCTCAGTATATAGTGCAAAAAAAAGAATTGATAAGCATGGAGTGAGACATAAAGAAACTCATTCTGTTAAATGGTCAAATACTGCTAGTGTACGTCATGAAGTGATTTATCAAGAAGGCAACTCTGTTTATTGGTTGTTGCCGGTGAAAAAAGTAGCCAGAAGATTATATAATGGCCCGGTCTATAATTTTACAGTTGAAGAAGATCATACATATATAGCAAAAAACTTTGCTGTTGCTAATTGCGGTGCCAAAGGCGATATATTTTCTTTTGTTGAACAATTCGAAGGTTTGGATTTCAAGGGTGCGCTAAAAATTTTGGCAGAGAAGGCGGGTGTTCCATTAATACAAGATCAAAAAAACGATAGCGAAAGAGACCAATATTTCAAGATTACCGAACAAGCGGCAGTTTATTTTGAAGATCAATACAAGAAGTCAAAAGAAGCGCAAGATTACATAAAGAGTCGAGGAATCAATCCTGAGAGCAGAGAATCTTTCCGTATCGGTTGGGCGCCTGAAGGGTGGCAAAATTTACTCAACCATCTCAAAACAAAGGGCTGGTCGGAAGGAGTTATAGAAAAAGCGGGGTTTATAAAGAAGCGCGAAGATTCAGTGGGGGATTCGGCTAGGGTAGGCCTCGCCGGATACTATGACCGTTTTCGCGGGCGTATAATATTTCCGATTATGGATTCCAGTGGTCGAGTCGTAGCATTTACTGGTAGGATTTTGAAAGATGATGGTCAATCAGCAAAATATCTGAATAGTCCCGAAACACCGATTTTCATAAAGTCACAAATTCTATTTGGTTTGGATAAAGCAAAAAGCGAAATTCGCAGACTCAATTATTCTATTCTTGTTGAGGGGCAGATGGATTTGGTTCTTTCTCATCAAGTTGGTGTGAAGAATACAATCGCTGCATCTGGTACTGCTCTTACAGATCAGGCGCAGGGCGAGAGTGGAGTGGTCAGTAATCTAGGGATGGTTCGCAGACTTAGTCCAAATATGATAATAGCCCTAGACTCTGATAAAGCTGGTAGAACTGCTACTATGCGTGCTGTCGTTGCCACAGCGCTATCTATGGGTATGTCAGTCAAGATTGCTGATGCTTCTGCAGACGGCTTCGCTGGTAAAGATCCCGCCGATCTCATCTTACAAAATCCAGAAAACTGGAAAATAGTTCTCAAAAATGCCAAACATGTTATCGAATTTGAACTTAGGAATATTATGAATGAAATAAAAGACCCACACGGATTGGGTAGAGCGATCAAAGATCGAATCTTTCCATTCTTATCAAAAATGGATAGTGAGATGGACAAAGCTTTTTATATGAAAATGATTGCCGAGAAAGCTGGTATGAATGAGCAAGCGGTTTGGGATGATTTGAGAAAATTTGAGAAGACGGCAAAAGTAGAAAATTCAGCCAAGAATATCGCATCTTCAAATAGTTCACAAAAAAATCCATTCAGTTCGCATCAGCAAGTTTTAAAAAATAATTCAACAAGTTCCACTGGATCATCTGGTGAAAATTTAACTAAAGCAGATAACGGTAGTCGTATAGATATGGTTCAAAGGAGAATGTTCGGCTTGCTTTCATTGATAGAAAAATCTGATAATGCGCAAGCGGGAAAATATAGAGATAAAATAAAAGCAATTGCTGATAATAATTACGCAAATATTGTTGGAAAAATTGAACCGCATTTGGGTGACATGGCTTTTGAAGCAGAGTCTTTCTATGGTGATGATAAAGAGCGTTTTAGTGTTCACATGGATGAATTGTTGGCGAACTTTGAGCTTGATGTGATCAATGAAGAATTGATCCAAACTATGGCAAAACTTCGTATAGCTGAGAAAGCTGGTAACGCTACTCTTGTTGCCGAAATGGCAAAGAAGTGTCAGGAATTGTCGGTAAGGAAGGCAGGGGTAGGGAAGAGTGTGAGAGTTTAGAAGCTTGTGGAGTTGTTTATTAATCATACATGTCCACAGGCTCATAAAATGAATGCTTTTGGTGGGTTAAAAATCGCAAATGGAACATAAAAAATAGATGGAGATAACTGTTAACAGTATTTGGGTCGATTTTGATTCCGTAATCTCTCTTCAAGACAACAGCGACTTTGACTTTACCCCAAACATTCTTTGAATCCTTCCTAACTTTCAATATCTTACCTTCGACTTCTTTGGATATCCTTTTTCTGTTCTTTGTAGAGTGTGGGACTTTTGACTCCGGTTCCAATTTCCTAGGATCTCTACCTTTCTTTTCGAACAGATTCTTCAGCTGAGAAAGCCACTGCCTCGATATACCAATATTGTTCGATGCCTCGGTAATCTATTGTAACTGTACACTAACCCAGTGCATTGCTTGCAAAAGCTCAAAATTCCCTTATAATGAGGCTTAATTAATAATTATCTCTAAATATGAGCAAAATAAAAAAAATGACCAAAACAGCTCGTAAAGTTTCATTAACTCGAGGTAAAAGTCATAATCCAAAGACCAAGGTTCTCAAGTTACAAAAGAAAGTGAATAAGCAAATTTCCACAAAATCTTCAGCAAAGAAAGAGGTAAAGATGACTAAGTTGGAAAAAGGTAGAGACTACGAAACTCGCGCCAATAAACTCATTACGAAAGGTCGTGATCGTGGTTTCGTTACCTACGATGAGATTCTCAAAGAATTTCCACAGATTGAAAATAATATTCTATTTCTAGACGAACTTTATGCAAAATTAGTTACAGCCAACGTCGATGTTTTGGAAGGGGGAGGTTTGCTCGAAGTAGAAGATCTAAGTGTAAAAAAGCCAGCCGGTCATCTATCTCGTAGCACTGATTCAGCTTACGATTCTATCCAGATGTATCTCAAAGAAATAGGTCAGTACCCACTCATCAATGCTTCCCAAGAAAAAGAATTAGCAAAGAGAATTTTGGCAGGTGATACAGAGGCCAAAAATCTTCTTGCAAAAGCAAACCTGAGATTAGTGGTTTCTATTGCTAAAAAATACGTTGGTCGTAGTCCAGATCTTACTCTACTCGATCTTATCCAAGAAGGTAATCTAGGTCTTTTCCGCGCTGTAGATAAGTTCGATTGGACAAAAGGTTTCAAGTTTTCTACTTATGCTACTTGGTGGATTCGTCAAGCTATCACTCGTGCTTTGGCAGATCAAAGTAGAACCATCCGTGTTCCAGTACACATGGTAGAAACAATAGCAAAATACAAACAAGTAGTACGTCGTTTGAGTCACGAACTTGGCCGTGAACCTCTGGCCGATGAGATCGCTATGGAGATGGACATGGATGTAGAAAAGATTTATCAAATCGAAAAGATCGAACAAGATGTTGTCTCTTTGGAAAATCCAGTCGGTGATGATGGTGACGATGGTAAGTCCACCCTCCAAGATTTCATTGCTGATGATAAGATCCTGTCACCAGACCAAGAATCGTCTCGAAGAATTTTGCGTGACCAAGTCAATATGATCCTCGGTGATCTTTCCGAAAAAGAAAGAAAAATCTTGGAGATGAGACACGGCTTGAATGATGGTATTACTCATACATTAGAAGAAGTGGGTCGTGAATTTGGTGTTACTCGAGAACGTATTCGTCAGATCGAAGCCAAAGCTCATGAGAAGATAAGACAGCACGACAAAATTAACCGTTTGAAGAATTACTAAGTTAGGTTTGTGTCACCCTTGCGAAGGTGAATCAGCAGATTCGTGCTTGGCCGGGAATGACAAGTGTCATTCCACCTAGATTGCTTTATAATATCCCCATGCAAAATACTCCCGTTTTTTCCCAATTCTATAAAACTCTAAATCCGGCCCAGAAGCAAGCGGTAGATACTATCGAGGGTCCGGTTATTGTTATTGCTGGACCGGGAACAGGTAAAACCACTATTCTTACTCTCAGAATTGCAAATATTTTACTAAAGACGGATACCGCGCCAGAAAACATTTTGGCTCTAACTTTTACCGAATCAGGTGCTTATGTTATGCGTAGAAAACTTTTGGAGATAATTGGCGCTTCTGCTTATAAAGTAAACATACATACTTTTCATGGTTTTGCAGAAAAAATTATCCAAGAATATCCAGATTATTTTCCCAGAATTATCGGTTCAAAGATCATAACCGATGCTGAGCAAATCAAAATTATTGAAAAATTGGTCCAATCGAGAGATATAGAAATTCTCCGACCGTATGGAGATCCGATCTATTATGTCAGATCAATTTTGAGTGAAATTCATATTTTGAAAAGAGAAAATATCTCGCCCAAAGATTTATTAAAAAGTATAAAAAATAGCCAGAAAGAAGAAAAAGAACTTTCGAAGACTGAAGCAGAAAAGATTCTTAAAAGAGATGAGAAAAACAAAGAACTGGCACTAATATACGAACGTTACGAAGCAAAATTAGCTGAACAAAAATTTTACGATTTCGATGATATGCTCATTGAACTTATCAAGGCTATGGAGAAAGAGCAGATCTTCAAGTTGATGCTTCAAGAGAGTTACCATTATATCTTGGCAGATGAACACCAAGATGCCAACGCTTCCCAAAATCGTATTCTTGAATTGCTGGTAGATTTTCATGATTCACCAAATTTGTTTATAGTCGGAGACGATAAGCAGGCTATATATAGATTTCAAGGTGCGTCACTTGAGAATTTTCTTTATTTTAAGGATAAGTACAAAGGGACTAAAGTTATCGAATTAGAGCACAATTATCGATCTCAACAGACTATTTTGGATGCTTCACATAGTCTTATTTCACAAAATCCGACTATTCCTGGACGCGAAAGAACCAAACTCATTTCTCTTCAAGTCGGTGCAGCTCCAATTTATTTTTATGAATTTTCTACACAAGATGATGAGTTGGAATATCTAGCAAGTTCAATATTTGATTATATTAAACGTGGTGATAAACCACAGGATTTGGCTGTATTATACAGAACAAATAATGAAGCCAATATGGTCGCTTCTGTTTTGAAAGCATTCAATATTCCTTATAGGATAGAATCTGACTATAATATTCTAAATGAGATTGAACCGACAAAACTTATTATAATTGCTAAAGCGATAAATGATCTTTCTAATAGTGCAAATCTAGCGAGAGCTTTACTTTTGAGAGAAATAGACTGTGATCCAGCTTCTATCTATCATGTATTCAATTATTCTAATAGAGAAAAATTACCACTTTCTCGAGTAATTAGCGACTTGATCAAGCCAAATAAAAAAGATGTAAATATAAATACTCTTATTAAAATTTTAGATAAGAATGAGATAGTCAAAATAGCTTCGGCCTATAACAAAATAAATGAATGGGTTAGGGAAGCGCAGATCAGATCTTTCCCCGTCTTATTGCAAAAGATTATTCAAGAGACAAATATGATCGCATCAGTTGTTGCTAGTCAAGATTCTTTGGATAGATTGAGTTCTCTGGAAGCATTTTTCGATAAAGTTATCCAAGTTTCAAAATCAAAAAAGACTTTTCTTTCGGCTGATTTTATCGAGTATATTGACATTGTAAATGAGCACGGACTTATGTCGAAAAAAGGATATGTAGATCACGTTTCTGGAGTCCGACTTATGACCACTCACAAGTCGAAAGGTTTGGAATTTGACCGCGTATTTGTTGTAAATTTTTATGATGGTAATTGGGGAAATAGAAGTAAAAGAAATCTTTTTAATATTCCGATCATTGAACACGTTCGTGATGTCGGTCGGATCGAAGATGAAAGAAGATTGTTTTATGTGGCGATGACTCGTGCCAGAAGATCGGTCCACGTTTCTTTTTCTAGAGTTATAGAAGATAAAGAAGTTATACCGAGTCAGTTTTTGTCCGAAATAGACCAATCACTGGTGATCAGCGGTAAACCCTCAATGATTGAAACTGCAGAATTACTCAAACCAGACAATACAATTTCTGTTCAGAACGCTTTGGATATATCGAAAAAGCCAAATTTAACTAATTCACTTTCAATTCTCAATCCAGATTTTGTAAAGTCAAAATTTACCAGTCAGCCATTTTCTGTGACGCATCTCAATAATTTTCTCGAATGCCCATGGAAATACTTTTTTGCAAATCTGATCCGAGTACCAGATATTCAGAATAAACATCAAATGTATGGAACGGCTATTCATGCTGCCCTAAGAACTTTTTTTGAGGCTTATAAAGTAGAAAGAGATCTGTCGAAAAAGGAATTAATTGAATTATTCATATATCAATTGAATAATCAACCAATGTCTAGTGACGATAAGAGCGATTCTCTCAAGAAAGGTAAAGAATCACTGGAGGGATACTACGACGAATATCGTGATAGTTGGAATAGGAATCTTCTTACTGAATACGCGATAAAAATACCAGATTTCAAGATCGTTTCTGATCTATCTATAGTCCTAACTGGTAAATTGGATAAGATTGAACTTATTGATGAAATAAATGTTGCAGTGATTGATTATAAAACCTCAAAACCAAAGTCAAGAAATGATATTGAAGGCAAGACAAAATCAGCTAACGGTAATTATAAAAGACAGTTGGTTTTCTATCAGTTACTTTTGAACCGCGATAAAAGATATAAAATGAATAGTGGAGTAATAGATTTTGTCGAACCCAACGAACGTAGTAAGTACAAGAAAGAGCAGTTTATTATTTCAGCTGATGAAATCAAAGAGCTCGAAGAGTTGATCAGGGAATGCGCGGACTCTATTGTTAGCTTGAAATTCAGTAAAAAAACTTGCAACAATAAAGACTGCGAATATTGTCGGTTGGCGAGAGTGATCGCAGGTGAATGACAGATGTCACGCATCTGTTTAAAGACTTATATTCAGTTTTGGTAATACAGATGTCTCTCGACAAGCTCGAGGCAAGTCACACATCTGTCACTCACCTGCATTACTTCAGCAGACTCTCTATAATCCCCGTAACCATAGCAACTGGCATTGCGCCACTCATCACAATAGTCTTTTTGTCATCCGCAACATATAATAAATCTTGAGGGATTTTATATTGAATTAGGGCGTTATTGAGATAAGTAATAGCTGTAGGATTGATGGATTTGTCTAGGACAAAGAAACTGGTAGGTGTACCAGATACTCCTGCGTTTACGCCACTGACAGTTTGTGCTTGGACAAGGTTTTTTGCATTTTCGCTATTCAGGCATTCGTTAAATGCTACAACATCGATCCCAACACTTTTTGCAAAAACTGGTAACTGTTTTTGATCTAAACTCTGACCTTTGTCTGAAGGGGTTGCTTCATATAGCGTTTTTTGATAATTCCAAAACTTTTCATTACCACCTAGAATGCCAGCACATTCTATCGCCTGTGATTCGTTGCGTGCATTTGGATGAATAGTATCGAGAGGAATACTACGATAGACCCAAGCCACTTTTCCTTCTGGACCGTATTTATCCATAATCTGAGTCATTGTTGTATTGAATGTTTTGCAGTAAGGACAAGATGGATCTGAGTACTCTACAATCTTTATTGGAGCATTCGGATTGCCTAAGATATGATCTTTTGCGGTCACTGGTGACAAATTAACTTTATTCGATACTTGTTGAGTTTCTACAGGCGCAATCGTGTTTGTAACGGGTTTTTTGACATAAATAATCGCTATAGCAATAATTGCTCCAGCTATAATAATCGCACTTGGTAAAGTTATAGAACTTTGAGGTTTATTTTCCATATTATATTTTAATTACAAACGGGCGATTTATTCCCATAGGTTATATTAATTGAATGTATTCATTGTAACCCAAAAATCTTTTTCTAGCTAAATCAGAATGGTAAAGTAAATGTCATTGCACTCGATTCGGGCATTTCCCAGTTTGAAGTATCTAATTTGAGTTCTTTTATACCTCCTAAATCTTTGTATTTAAGATGTTTGTTCGAATTTGCATAATCGTACAAATCTTTTGTAAGTCTAACATCTTCTATACAATATGAAATTAACTTGTCTATTTCACCATTTCTCCACCATATAACAGCATCAGAACCGTGGCCAGTTTTATTTTTGTTTAATGTAGCTTCGCCGACACTATCAAGTTTGAGCCTTCGTCCTAAAGTTTTTTGCACTTCTTTCATAAGATCTAGACTTTTTATTTTAGTCAGATCTCCAGGATAATATTTATTCAAAATAGGGATATCGAAATGATCACCATTCCAAGTGATGAGCATATCAGCTTGTTCTAAGATTGGCCAAAGTTTATTAAAATCTTTTTCTAAATAACTGGAATATTGATCGTTATCAGAATCATGTATACAAACAACAGAGATATCCAAATCAGCCGGATCGTTCGATCCTACATCCTGAAAAAAGTTCTTTGTTTCTAAATCGAAGGTTATTTTGCGCATTTGTTTTTTACAGATGTCTCTCGACAAGCTCGAGGCAAGTCACACCTCTGTATCACCGATAAATCTAATTATTTAATGTTTTTTCTTGATAAATGGCTAAGTTACGTCGCAGATGTCTCTCGACAAGCTCGAGGCAAGTCACACCTCTGTAAACAACGTTTCTTCACCACTAGCCAAATCTTTTACTTTTAATTTTCCGTTTTTGACTTCTTCATCGCCGATGCATATGACTTTTGGGATATTTCTCTTGCCGGCATTACTTATCTGGTCACCAAGCTTTTTGCCTGAAATATCAACAACAACATTTTTATCGTTCGCGCGAAGTTTTTGGGCCAATTGGAGAGCGTATGGAACGTTTTGATCACCAACAATACAAATCGCCAGATCAGCAACTCCTTGTGTTTTCGGTAATGTTCCGTATGTTTCCATAAGATCATGAGCAATAAGGTCACCAGCACCAAAGCCGACAGCTGGTACTTTTTCGTTACCAAAAAGCGATAATAAGTCATCATATCGTCCACCACCAAATACTGATCTGCGGTTAGCGGGATTGAGATCATAAACTTCAAATACAATACCAGTATAATAGTCGAAACCTCGCATTAGTGTTTGGTCAAAACGTGCATTGGTCACACCCAATTTTTCGAGACCAGCGATGACTTCCCGGATCTCTTTTAGTCCCAAATGTTCTTCTTTTGTTTGAGGCAAATTAGTTGTGAATTCTTCGAAGTTTTTGGAATTTAATAAAGTAAGAAATTTTTGGATGATTTCTTCAGATTTTTCTGATTGAGTGAATACTTCTTTTACCCCCATTTCGAAAACTTCAGCTTTGAGCTTATCTTTTTTATCTATCAATTTTGAAATCTTCAAAACTTGTTCCTCACTCAAACCGAAAACATCTCTAGTGATGTAATTCATTATCTTCCTATTATTTATTCTGATTTCGAAATCAGTATCTTTGAGCCCATATGCACGAGTAATATCGTAAGCCAAGTTTATTATCTCAATATCTGCGCTATATGATTCGACACCGAAAATGTCAGCATTCAACTGCCAATGTTCGCGAGTTCGCCCTCGTTGTGGTTGTTCGTAACGAAATAAGTTTGGAATTGAAAACCAGCGAAGAGGGAAGGTAAGTTCACGTCTGCGACCAGCTACCATCCTACCAACTGTCGGTGTCATCTCTGGTCTAAGTGTTACTTCTCTGTCTCCTCGATCAGTAAAAGTGTAAGTTTGTTCATTGACTATCTCTTCGCCTGTTTTGGCACGATAAAGATCGGCCGGCTCCAAAACCGAAGCGCCGTATTCCTCGTATCCGTATTTCTGGCAATTTTTCCTCCAAATATCAAATATGCTTTTTTCAATAGCCATATCTTTTGGATAGAAATCTCTAACACCTTTATAAGGCTCTGTTCCAAGTTTTTTATTTTTTTCTGACATAAGAATATTGTAGCATAGCGAGGTCTACTCTAGCTATAATATACGTGTGATCACATTAAAATTTATGTTAGGATAAATATATGAAACGGATAATAATCAAAGAAGGTCCAGTAGTCTTTTTGCGCAATGTTATTTTGATGGAAATATTGGCCACAGTTATATTTATCGTATTGGCTTATCTTGCCAACTACGAACAATTATTCCTAAGTTTCCACATCAATAAATTAATAACTTATAGTAATTTCATAATTATTGTTTTCTCTTCATTCCAACTTTTCTACATTCTTGCTCTTTTCTTTGATTGGTATCTCAAATATTTTGAAATTCGAGAAAAGGAAATAGTTAAACATTCTGGTATTTTTCTAAAAAAACGCAAATCAGTTTCTCTTCTCCATATTGTGGCGGTTGAAACATCGCAAGGCCCGCTCGACAGAATATTAAAACATGCAACGCTAATTCTTGAACATGATAACGGTCGGATTACAAAGATCCAAAATGTTGCAGGTTACGAAGAGTATTCCGAAATAATAAAACAGACTATTGATAATACTATGAAAAAGCCTATACATTCTCGTAGTTTACAAATGTTTCTCAAAGAGGGTGAAGGATTATTTTTGGAATTTAAACAAACACTTCGTTATGATTTGCGACGTAAATCTATCAGTAAAGATGTCGAAAGGGCGGTAGTCAAGACTATTGCTGGTTTTATGAATGCAGATGGAGGTACGCTTATCATCGGTGTTGATGATGAAGCCAAAGTTACTGGCTTAAAAAATGATTATGAGACATTGGCAAAAGCCAACCGTGATGGTTTCGAAAATCATTTGAATAATCTAGTAAAGACTATGCTCGGCGTGAAATTTAGTAGTTATATTCACACTCGTTTTGATTATTTCAATGACAATGAAGCTTGTATCGTAGCTGTAGACCCTAGTCACAAACCGGCTTATATCCAGAATGCCGAAGGTAAAGAAGAATTCTTTGTTCGGATGGGCAATTCAACTCAACCATTCTCGATGAGTGAGGCAGAGGAATATATAAAGAGGAGGTGGAGTTAGGGATTTGTCACATCCTGGAATCCTACAAATCTTTTCTCCTACCACGCGATCTGTCCAACTCAGTCAGCAATTTTTTACGCAACCTGATATTCTTCGGAGTAATCTCTAGATATTCATCATCGCGCATTAGTTCCATACCGCGTTCGATACTTAGTTCATAAGGAGGTACGAGGTTGAGTGCTTCATCTTTTCCAGAAGAACGCATGTTAGAAAGTTGTTTACCTTTACACGGATTGACGTCCATATCGTCACCCTTCGAGGTGTCACCGATAACCATACCTTCGTAGATTTCCATAGCAGGACTGATATATAGACGGCCGCGATCTTGTAGATTCCAGAGCGAGAAGCCAAAAGATTTACCAGAAGCCATTGAAGTCATAGATCCAGTTTCTCTCTTTTCTATTTCTCCAGCATAAGGTCTGAAACCAATAACACGACTAGACATTATACCTTCACCTTTTGTATCAATTGTAAAAATATTTCTATAACCCAATAGACCTCGAGTAGGCATTTCGAAGACCATGCGCACTTGGTTGCCGTGATTTTTCATATCTTTCATTATGCCTTTTCTTTTACCCAAAGTTTCAATGATTGTTCCAGAGTATTCTTGTGGACAATCAACTATTACTTCTTCAAAAGGTTCTAACTTTTCACCATTTTCTTCATGAATAATAACTTTTGGTTGAGAGATCTGTAATTCATAACCCTCACGACGCATGTTTTCTACCAAGATTGCAATATGCAATTCACCACGACCATAAACAGTGAAACCATCAACAGATGGATCTGAAGAGTTAAAATCAACTTTTAGACCAACGTTTGTTTCGAGTTCTAATTCTAGTCTTTCGCGAATCTGACGTCCTGTAACGAAAGTACCTTCACGACCAGCGAAAGGTGAACTGTTAACTAGGAATTGTAGGGAAATAGTAGGCTCATCAACGGTAATAGCTGGTAAAGCTGGTGTGGCCTCGTTGTCAGTTATTGTTTCGCCGATATTGATATCCGGCACACCAGCAACGGTGACTATGTCTCCTGATTCTGCTACTTTAGTCTCTTCTCTCTTTTTGCCACTAAATGTAAAAAGTTTTGTTACTTTACCGGAGAATGATTTGCCATTAATGTCTTTGATCCAAATATTTTGTCCATCTTTGATTGAGCCGTCATAAACTCGGCAAATTGCTAATCTGCCTAGAAAATTATCGTAGCCCAAATTGAAAACTTGGGCAGTAAGAGCTGCGCTAGAATCTTTGTTGGCAGGTGGCACATGTTCCAAAATTGTGTCTAAAAGGGGAGTTAAATCTTTTGATTCATCAGTTAATTTTTTCTTGGCCACACCTTCTCTGCCAATAGCGTAGATCGTAGGAAAGTCTATTTGTTCGTCGTTTGCACCTAATTCCATAAATAATTCCAAAACTTCATCATGAACTCTTGTTGGGTTTGCTGCTGGTTTGTCTATCTTGTTTATGATAACAATCGGTTTCAAACCTAATTCGAGAGATTTCTTTAGGACGAATCTTGTTTGTGGCATAGGTCCTTCTTGAGCATCGACAACTAGAAGAACAGTATCGATAGAACGAAGTACACGCTCCACTTCAGAACCGAAGTCGGCGTGACCTGGGGTATCAACGATATTGATCTTGGTAACTGGTCTACCTGAACTTGCCAGAGGGTAATTTATAGAGGTGTTTTTTGCATAAATAGTAATACCACGTTCTTGTTCTAGAGCGTTCGAATCCATCGTACCTTCGTCCCCATGACCACATTGGGTCATGATTGCATCTGTAAGGGTAGTCTTGCCGTGGTCAACGTGAGCGATGATTGCTATATTGCGAATTTCCATTGTATAAAAATGAGCCACAGGCTCTTATTAGTGAATATAAGTAAAGCATAAAAAGAAGGAGAAAGTCAAGGTTTTGTATTTGTAGGACATCCGGGATAAAAAACCAACTCCACGCAACAAGTGCGTGGAGTTGAACGTTCCGAACATGAGAGTTCTAAATGTTGGAAACCATTCCCGAAGGTGTCTGATAGTGGGATAGCATATCTGCACGAAACCTTTGGTTAATGATCTCTAGCAACTTCTTATTATCGCCGGAAGTTCTTCTGCGAATGAAACCCTTCGGTTTCTTTGACTCTCGTCTCGGATACATCCTGTTTTGACCACTATTCATATAGTCTAGCTTCGTCTTATTTTTTAGTTTCCTTTTCTCCCGTCCTCGACAAGATATAGGAAACCTTCAGCGTGTTATGATACACCTAAAATTTTATTGTGCAAGAGGATAACTCTCGTCCAGTTGGGCTAGGGTTATCCTCGTCCAAAAAAATTCATTGTTTCTTGAACTTTTTTTTATCAGGATTTTATCTCAACCTGATATTATGTTTTCATGCCAGAAGAAATTGTAAATAAAAATGAAAAAAATGTCCTAGAAATATCTTATAAAATGGCATTTTCAAATTCGCCAACTTTCCCACACAGACCAAAGTCTGCTGTCGAAGCGATAGACAATCTTCTTGCTTATGCAGTACATCTTCGTGCTTCTGATCTCCATTGTGACCCAAGACAGAACGGCATATTTATAAGATTTCGTATCGATGGACAGATCGGTGAAGTAGGGATCTTGCCTAGAGATTTACACGATGAATTTATCGCTAGACTCAAAATTTTGTCGGGTGCTCGAACAGACATTCATTATGTTCCACAAGATGGTCGTTGGCGAGTAGATATTCGGGGTGCTGATTATAATATTCGTATTTCCTTTATGCCAACCTACCATGGTGAAAATGCAGTACTTAGAATTCTACCTGCTAAAGTTTCATCAGAAATTTCATTTGCAAAATTAGGTTTTACTCCAGATCATGTACGGTCTATTAGCGATGCTTTAGATAAAAGACATGGACTTATTTTGGTTACCGGCCCAACCGGTTCTGGTAAAACTACTACTTTGCACACTTGTCTGTCGATGAAGGTAAAAGAGCCGTTATCGATTATCACTCTCGAAGATCCTGTTGAATATGAGATGTCAGATGTAAGACAGATTCATGTTCGTCATTCGCATGGAGTGAGTTTTGCTTCTGGATTACGTTCGGCGCTCAGGCAGGACCCAGATATTATAATGGTTGGCGAGATCCGTGATAGTGAGACGGCAAAAGTTGCCATTCATACTGCACTTACTGGTCACTTAGTTTTGTCTACTTTGCATACAAACTCAGCACTTGAGACTATACCGAGATTGATAGATATGGGTATTGATCATTATTTATTAGCCTCAACTTTAAAATTGATTATTGCTCAGAGATTAGTTCGAACAATGTGTTATGAGTGTAGTGGTTATGGTTGTAGTATCTGTAGTTTTAGTGGTTATATAGGACGCTCGGTAATAGCTGAAGTTTTACCTATTGATGGAGAATTTGGTGAATTAATAGCAAAAAAGGAAATGAGTTCGGTTATAGAACAATATGCCAGATCAAAAGGTTTTAGGCCGATCGATGAAGATGGAAGGGAAAAGGTCGAATGGGGAGTTACGACTAGAGAAGAGATTCTAAGTGTGCTTAGTAATTAAGATAGGTAAAAATAAAAATTATTCACAATGAGAATGTTTAAAGTTTGCAAAATAAATAAATGGAAAAGAAAAGATATAATTATGTTCCTTGAAAGAATAGAGATGTATTTTTCTTCTGGCTTGGAAATAAATAAAACTCTATTAATTATGGAAAACGGTTTGAAAAATAATCACAAGACCTGTGTAATTGAAGTAAGAAAAAATATTGAGTCTGGTATGCCACTTCATCACAGCTTAGAGAGTGTGATTGGAATCTCAAGGACTACAGCTGGTCTTATAGAATACGGTGAAATTTCTGGAACCTTGGCTAAGGCTCTTTTGACTGCAAAGAATTTACTTGAAAAAGAAGATGAACTATTAAAAAAATGCATAAATGCTTTAATTTATCCAGTTGTTATCGGGATTTTCGCTGTTCTACTAACTATAGGTCTTATCCGTGGAGTGATGTCGCAAATTATCCCATTATTAAAAAGTTTGAAAGTTGATTTGCCTATTATTACAAAATTAACCATTGCTATTTCTGAAATAATTACCAATTATGGTTTATATATTTTAATTATTTCAATTACAATTATAACTATTTTCAAAATTTTGGCTAAAAAATATACCAAATTTAGGCGAGTATTTCATTATTCATTGATTAAAGTACCACTTATTGGTACTTTAATTTATAATTATTATTTAGCTCTTTTTCTACACGCTTGCGGTTCTTTGGTTGAATCTGGTTTGTTTATTGGTGAGGCTTATACCAAAACTTTGAGTACTGTAACTTTTTTGCCTCTGAAACAACTTTTGGAATCTAGGATAAATGATATATATAGAGGATTATCACTTGCAAATATTTTGTCAGATCGGCGAATACCGATTTTTATTGTATCACTTATAGATGCTGGCCAAGCTTCCGGTATTTTAGGAGCTTCTATTATTCGTGCGGGAAATATTTTAGACAGGGATCTAGATCATTCATTAAAGAAAATAACAGCCTTAATTGAACCAATTATGATGATTGGTATGGGTTGTATGGTTGGGACAATCGCTCTTTCAATTATGATTCCTATTTATAATCTCTCTAATGTGTTACAAAAATGACCAAAACAAATAGAGGCACCCTTTTGATTGATGTTGTACTTGCTTTGTCTCTTGGTTTAATTTTTATCACCATAATTACAGAGAGCTCAGTTTTTTCTCGAATTATTTTTGAGAAAGCAAAAGATAAAAATATTTTACTTGATACTTATGAACTAGATAAAAGTTTTATGGGCTGGTACGGAAATAATTTTATTGAAACAGATTATGGAAATGCTTCAAGCTCAATAAATTTTATTGGTGTTAAATTTGCAAAGAATTCTGATTCCAATCGCAATCTTAATTCTGACGGTTTGGTAGTTTCGTTACCGATCGGAGGACCTGCTATTTGTTCGGTAAATTTTGCAAATCCTAAGCTCTTAGGATCATATGAATATTTTAATTCAAATAACTTAGTAAATAACTCATTCTTTTTTGCTTCGTCAACTATTCAAATAATACCAATTCATCTACCGATAGATCCGACACTTCCTCTTACAGATCTTGAAGTAAGAAACAGTATTGTTTATGTTTCTGTCGATTCGGCCGTGTCAGCCGATCCAGATATTATTATTTTCGATATTAATGATCCAAATAATCCAAGACAATTATCAAATCTCAATACTGGTCCAGGTCTTACAGCTATTACTTTGGTTGGTAAAAGAATATTTGGATCAGCACCGAGTACGGTCGCTCAATTACACATAATCCGTATTGATGGTTTAGAACATCCTGTACTTGAAAATCTTTACAGACTAGCATTACCTTATGCTACTGCAACTCCGGCTTTAGGAAGTGCTATTACTTATGATAATAACAAGGTTTTTTTAGGTACAGAAAAATGGGAAGGTGATGAATTCAACGTTATAGATGTTTTGAATCCGCTTTCTCCAACCAAGGTGGGTAGTTTAGAAATTGGGAGCAAAGTAATTGATATTTTAATAAATGAAAATAATGCTTATTTAGCGACAGCCAGTCACGATCAATTGGAGGTTGTAGATTTGACTAGGATGAGGGTTACCATCACCCAAACTTTTTCACCATCTGGTTGGCAAAGACAAGAAGGAAAAGTTAGTTCTTTCTTTGAACAACACTTAGATTTTGGACGAACCTCTGGTGGTTTCGATTTGCCGAATGATCATGAAATTTTTTCTTGGGCAACAACTTCAACAACTACTCTCCAAAACTACAGTTCAACAAACATTTTGGGCGGTGTTTACGGAATAGTCAGAGATCGTTTCGCTATTTATTTAGCAACAAGACAATTAGACAAAGAATTTCAAATTTTTATTCAGGATCTATCTACGTCTTCCATATCTTATTCTCTACCTATTGCGCCACAGACTATGACTTGTGATGGTGACTCGATATATATCTTGGCCAATAAGGCACCATTTATTTTTAAGATAAATTTTATATGACCAAAGGTTTCAGTCTAATAGAAGTTATTATTTTCACCTTACTTTTGTCCTTTCTTTTAACTGGTTTTATTCAGTATTCTTATACAATTCATCAAAATGACTTAAAACTAATTAACGAAATACAAGATGAACAACAAATCTAAATCAAATCAAAATATATATAAATTCGCACTAAGTAAAAAATATCAAACTGGTTTTATTGCTACTATTGCAGTTATTTTGTTGGCTACTTTTATACTTACTTTTTCACTTATTACACTCGATACAGCACTTTCGTTTTCTGGGGGTGTTTACAAAAAAGAATTACGTATCCAGGCTAATCTAAATGCTGATGCTTGCCTAGACCAAGTTACGCTTATGGTTTCTAGAGATTATTTTCTATCGGGCCAAATCAAAATAAAAGAATTTGGTTGTACAGCTAATATCTCAAATAATTTTAATGGAAACGTTGTTTTTAGTGGGCAAGCAATATTTCAAGAAGTAAATTCTGTCTTTAAGAGGGAAATTATTTTTACAGATAACGCTATAAATGTTATCTGAACAAATACGAGTAAAAATTTTGATAAAACTTATTTCTATTTCGCTCTCAAATATAAATAAATATCTTCAATAGCTTTGACCGCATCTCCAGTCGCTATGTTATTTTGATGATATAAACCATCAGTACAGTCGCCAGCAGACCAGATACCCACTATTGAAGTTTTCTGATTTTGAGCGTTGACTGGTATTTGATTGAATTCATCCAGTTTTATTAAATTTTTTACGAAATCGGTATTTGGCAGGGAACCAATCTCTACGAAAATTCCAATAGTTTTGATCTCCTGATTTTTATTTGTTTTAACGTTTGTGTAGACGATTGAACTTACAAATTTATCACCTTTAATCTCTACTGGTATTGCTGAAGTTATAATTTTAATATTGGGGTACTTTCTCACCACCCCTATTGTTTTGGGGTCTGCACGAAAATTTTCACTTCGATTCAAGATAGTTACAGTTTTACAATAAGCCATAAGTTGCGCAGCACTATCAAAAGCGGCATTTCCTCCACCAATTACAACTACATCTTGTCCGGTATAAAGTGGCCCATCACAAGTTGCACAATATGTTAGACCTTTATGTTCAAACTGGCTTGCTCCGACTATGTCAAGTTTTTTTCTGTGACTCCCAGAAACTATTAGAATAGTTTTTGCTTCATACCAAGTTTTATCTGTTTGGATAGAAAAACTTCCAGCAGGGGATGTTGGAGAAGTAGATTTTTCAATTTTGATACAGACCTCACCTTCTTTTATTTCAATCACTCCATCAGCATAAGTTTTGACATGTTTCTCTAAATTTTGTGCCAAATCCATACCAGAAATAGCGGTCGTTCCAATCCAATTTTCGATTTTTTCTGAGACTGAACTCTGACCCAACCAATCTTTTGTAATAAAAATAGTTTTTAATTTTTTGCGTGCAGCATAAACACCAGCTCCTACTCCAGCTGGACCACCACCGATAATTGCTAAGTCATAAACCATTACTGGATTATTATAACATTGTTTCAATTTTCTTCACAAATTATGCGCAAAGCAAAAAGATCATCATTTGATAAATTCGTACTAGAATCGAGATTATAAGCGTTCATTATAGCCCTAGGATCGGCTACATGGTCTAGACCGAGGGCGTGACCAAACTCATGGGCCAAAACTCGGATCAATTTTGTATTATCGTTATATTGATAAATATTAATTCTTTGACCATTTTGATCACTAACATATTCTCCTTCTTGGAATTCTGAACCATTGCTTGTACTTACAGTATTGAACGTTCCTATTTTTTGATTTATGTCTTTATTTAATGAATTTAAACTAGCGACTAAAGCATTTAGATCTGCAACCGTTGAACCCAGTCCCTTATTAGCTGTATTAATTTTTTGAACTTGAATATTCAAAGCCAATCTTTTATTTTCTAATTGAGCATATTGCTCTTTTGGTGCACCTCCTTTATTGTTCCAGTAAATTACATCTTTTTGATAACTTACTTTATCTGATTCATAAATAGTAACCATTGTTTGTAAGGCAGTCTTTTGATTATTGTATATAATTTTTAGCGCATCAAAACGAGCCTTTAGATTTTCATAACTATCTTTACTGTTGGAAATGTTTGAATCAATAACTTTTAGTTTATTAGTTGTCTCTTGTCTTTGATCAAAAATAAGATTGACTGACAGTTTCCGTTTGGATAAATTGGACATATTTTGCGCTTCATTTGGTGAATATTTGAATAATTCCTTACCAACTGCTTTATTCCACATCGAAACCGCCTGATTAAGATTGTTCTCAAATTCTGATTTGGTCTGCCCAAATTCTGGATCAAATTTATCTATGAAATAAACGATTGGCTTAGAACATGGTTTGTCATAGCCAACGTACGTTTTGAGATTTTCATAGGTGGGAATGTATTTTTCTCGATTGTAGTAGACGATGAAACTGAGTGTTCCAATTACAATTAATGCAAATAAAAATTTACCAATTTTCTGTAGAGTGTACATGGGTAGATGATAACAGATTCCATAACGTGATACATCCCCCTTTTTTACTTCAATCTCGATCTTCGTAAGAAAGCTGGTATTGCACCCCAATCATCATCATCTTCTTTCTCTTCTTCTTTTTTAATTTCTATTTTTTGTGTACCACCAACAATGGGTGAAACTGATATATCCTTCTTCATTTCAATAGGAGAATTAAAAATTTTACCTTTTTCTTGAACCCTTTTCATTATGTTACCAATTGAAGATTCGGTCGGGGCAGTTGTTATTGTATTTTGAAGAGGATTTGGTTTGTCACTAGGAAGAACTGATTCTGGGAATCCGGTAGCAATAACTGTAATTTTAATTTCATTTTTCTTTAGCTTATCATCACGAACTGTACCAAAGATAATTTTTGCTTCAGGGTCTATCGATTCAGTAATAACCTTTGCAGAGTCTTGGATTTCAAACATTGTTAGATCTTCACCTCCAGCAATTGAGAATAGAACACCTTTGGCACCAGCGATCGAAACATCTAGCAGTGGCGAATTTATAGCCGCTTTTGCCGCTTCGATAGCCCTATTCTCTCCAGAAGCTTTGCCTATACCCATAAGAGCGGAGCCAGCATTTTCCATAACTGTTCGAATATCAGCGAAGTCAATGTTGATCAGTCCGGGAGTTGTAATCAAGTCTGAAATGCCTTCGACTGCTTGGCGTAATATTTCATCACACATATTAAAAGCATTTTTGACTGTGGTTTCTTTGCCAATCGCAGATAATAATCTGTCATTTGGTATTACGATTATTGCGTCAACTTCTTTACGTAGATCTTCTAGTGCAGCTTCGGCAATTCTTGAACGTTGACGTCCTTCAAAATAGAAAGGCTTGGTAACAACAGCAACAGTTAGACAACCAAGTTCTTTTGCTGTTCTAGCAACGATTGGACTTGCACCACTGCCTGTACCACCGCCCAAACCACAAGTTACAAAAACCATATCGGCACCTTTTACAACTTCCTGAACTTCTTCTTTCGTCTCTTCTACTGCTCTGCGACCAAGGTCTAAGTTCATTCCAGTACCCAAACCACGAGTTAGATTTTTACCAATATTAATACGTTTTTTGGCTAATGAACGATGAAGATCTTGCGAATCAGTGTTGATTGCAATAAAATCTACCCCTCTAACTTTTGAGGTGATCATGTGGTTTACGGCATTACCACCGGAACCACCGACTCCAAGTACTTTTATTCGAGCGAAGGCTTCGATATCTGGCGTTAAGTTTGGCATGAGTTTTTATCTTTATTGAAAAAGGAATTTTTCTCGGCATTACTCGAGGCTTTCCTTAGGTTGTATATTACCATAGGGTTTTCTATATACAAGCAATTTACGTACACCACACTTTAGTGTTGTGGTTAGAAGTTATTATTTACTATTCAAGACTTATAATTAAGTTACTCTGTCAGAAATAAAACTAATGCAATTATCACAACTGTAATTTCAAAATATAACGTAATACTTTTTATGTATGACTTTTTAATACCATCCCAATAATACGCAATAGAGCCGATAGCTAGATTTTCTCTACTGCCACCAACTGTTTCTGTTATTTTTACGGACTTAAATAAACTAAAACGTTTTTGTGAAAGAGGTCTTAACCAAGATATACCATATTCAATAGAATCAAAAATAAAATGACTTAATGTTCCACCT
>Ga0163154_10001341_pt1 | contig 38092 bp, 49 predicted proteins | sample OliLakLV19MP9P1_FD_148649 | JGI IMG/M metagenome (GOLD analysis project Ga0163154, IMG submission 148649) | Freshwater microbial mat bacterial communities from Lake Vanda, McMurdo Dry Valleys, Antarctica - Oligotrophic Lake LV.19.MP9.P1 | ecosystem: Environmental > Aquatic > Freshwater > Lake >... | reverse complement strand
GCTCCAGCCGCGGCGGGAGGTAAGTGGATTAGGGTTGGTGTTGGTAGGTGGAAAGATCCGGTTTCCGGGAAGACGTGGAACTCGGACGTAGATCCGACTAAGTTCGGTGGCGTTCCTCAGTGGAAAGGGAAGCCAAACGCTAGTTATCAAGCAGAGGCGGCGGCAGCGCCAGGAGCGGCAGGAGCAGCAGCTCCAGGAGCGGCTACGACTCCAGCGGCTACTCAAACTCCGGCAGAGGCTCAGACAGCAGCAGAAAATACATCCATTGGTAATCTTCTAGGGCCGAATACCGAAGGAGCTACGGCTCTATCAAATAGGTTTTTCGCTGAGGGCTCTTTGGGGCGCATGGATTACATGGGCGCAGAACAGAGGGGAGTCTCTAATCGCTATAAGAATGTTGCCGATCAATACGCTAGTGGCGCACCGAGCGCCGATGTTCAGGACATCATCGGTCGCTATAAATCTGGGCTCGAAGGTTACAGCTCCCAGGAGCTTACTGGTATGCGAGAACAGGCCATGCGCGGTGTCGACTCTCAATACGCGACAAGTTCCCGTAGGGCGTCAATGGCTCGCGCCGCTAGTGGAGTCCGTGGTCCGGCAGCAATGGCTCAACAGTCTCAAATGGACCGGGAGCGAATCAACGCTCAAAGTAATATGGAGCAAGACTTGTTCGTTAAGAACGCCGACGAAAAACAGCGCAGGCTTGGGAATTACACAAACGTAGTCGGGAACGCCGAGAATCTCGCTTATCAACGGCGGAACGAATCACTTGGAAATTATGGGGACTCACTTGCGGCTACTCGGTCGGATGATGTCGCAACTAAAGGCTATAACGATCAGAAGCTTGCCGATGAAAAAGCCGGTTCTTACGGAACCTATTTCGGCGCATTGAACGTAGGGTTACAGAATCAAGGCCAGGCTCAAGATTTCGCTTTAAATAACGAATATCTAGAGCTTGCTAAAAAGCAGTACGGGAAGACCCGAGGATCTAAGAACAACAAGGGTTCCTCTACGGCTCCCGCTGGACCTAGCCTTCTCGATCAACAAATTGCACTAATTAGCGGTAAGAAATAGTCATGTCGAATTGGTGGGATGACGTAACAGATTCTTTAGGTTCTCTCTTCGACACCACAGAAGATGAGCCTTTAAGGAAGTCGCATCAAGCGTTACGGAACCCTACTATGGCCTCTACTGGGTATCCTGATTTTGACCGTGGAATGGCAACGGCGCTACAAGCGAATGAGCCGATTATTGAGCGTAGTAGCAAGCTGATGCAACAGATTTACGAACCCGACCATTTAAGCACACCACAGCTCGCAGGACAGGCGCTAGCGGCGTTTCTTCCGACGTTACTAGGCCGAGCTATTGGCGGAAACCGTGGCGGCGTTACTGGAGCGCAGGCGGGGCTTGCAGCGCAGGCGGGTGTCGCTGGAGCGCAGCAACAAGCGGCGGAGTTTCAGAGAAGGTCAGCTATTGAAGAGTATCAATCCGAGAAAGTTAACTTCGATGCAAACGTCAAACAGGCTCAAGGTTTACAGACAGCATGAACTCTTCTTAAGAGACAAGATATTCTTGGGGATCGGAACCAGGAACGAGCGCAAGAGAACATGACGTTTGCGGGTGGGATTAGCAGGGAAAACAATGAAGCCTCGGCTAGCCTGAGTAACCATTACGCAATGCTGCGGATGGACAAGCAAGAAGCGAACAGAGCCGCCAGAGAGGTGGGCGGTGAGGTGGGCGGTGACTCTACGGTGGCCCTTCTTGGTAAGGAGGCGCTAGAGCAGCAGATAATAACGGTTTACGGCGACGACCCGAGGGCGGCAGCGATGCTGGCCACCGTGCGTAACTTAGGGCCTAACGCTAAGGCATCAGATCTAGAAAAGCTGGCCAGAATAGTTAACCAGGAGGCTACCTTTAAATCCCAGAGGTTAAACGAGGAGCAGCAGCTTCATACGACATTTACCAAGTCTGGTCGGGCTTTAGACATTAAGGCAGATGGGATAGATCAATTCACCGGGGCCATGGAATCGGGAAGGACTTTCAACGTGGGTATGGTTACTCGCTCTATTATGAATATGATGGGAGTAGAGAAGAACCCATCGGACAAAGAAGCGGCTTCGATGGTTGCGGCGAGCCTTCCTTCGGACCTACGAAAATATGTAAATTATTTCTTTGGTCCAAACGCAGACCAGTTGAGTGATTCTTCAAGCATGGATCCGGCGCTGGAACAAGCCTTGATAAACATTACCCGGTTTCACATGACAAAAATCGAAAGGGATCTTGCTTTTGCGCAAAAAGACATGCGCAATGTTTATTATGATGGCTATCTCGCAAAATTCGGAAAGGTGAACGCCGACCGCTATTTCGGCAGCCTGGGCAAGTCCTTGTCCGAGAAACTCACCGGAGCAGAGGCAAGATTGGCTGAGGTGAGGAACCTTGGGGACGGACGGGCTGCGAGACAGGCAAAAATAGCCGAGTTGACGGCCAAGCGAGCCGGAGGGCAACCGTAATGCCACCACTATCCCCAGAGGAGGAGGCCCTACTCCAGAGCCTAGAAGCAGAGGAGGCCCTCGCGGTTGAGGCCGAGTCGAGTTTCGGAAGTCAGTTTGTAGGCGGACTAGCGAAAGTTCCAGGTGCTATCGTTGACGGCATCTCAACCATGGCGGAAGGGGTTGTCGGATTCGGTAACCGTTATGCTAATAACATGACGCGATTTGGTCCAATTAGCGGAATGGGGAAAACCATTTTTGATCAAGCAGCCGAAACCGAACCTTCTTCCATTATTCCGATGGGCGCAGGAGCTATAGCCTCGGGCCTTGAGGTTGGTGGGGGACTACTCGGTGGTCCGGTTGGATACGCAGGAGGAGTAATCGCCGGGGCGGGAGTTCAGGTCGGCGGGGATTGGCTGAATGAAGCTCTTGGGGCTCCTCCGAGTGAGGGCTCGGCAGCTGAGCGGTTCGGTAAATATGTTGGAACGGGGGCTATTCTCGGTGGGGTAGCTCCGGCAGCTCGCCTAGGAAGTAAGGCGGTAGGGGCAGTCGGACGCGGGATCAACAGCTTCGATTCCGTCGCTCAGGAGCGCATGAACAATATTGCTCGGGCAGGCCAACCCGGAGCGGTCACCGCATCTTTCGGCTCGACCAGCAACCTCGCCGACCGAATGTTAGTAGATAAAGCAATTACTCCCGGTCCTAGCGGCCTTACTCCTGAAAGCATATTCACAAAAAGCTCCCCTACTCAAAATGGTGCACTTGGTCCGCCGATCCCTGGGTTGTCGATGTTTGAGGAAGTTACGAAGGGGGTGGATGCCTCTAGTCTACATCCAGTTACCCCTCAAGTTAGCGCCGGGATAGGCGAAGCAATTGCAAAGCGAGTAGCTACTAAGGAGCGCCTAATCGGGGAAGCCGACGCCGCTGTCGGTCGTCCAACTATTGACCTAAACGCTGTTCTCTCTGCGCCGGACCCCACAACTGGTCGCCCCTATATGGAGACTCTGGGGCAAGCGGTTCAAGATGGGAAAAGGTTCGTCGAAGGGACCGAGAACGCGCAAGCAATGCAGGGCGTAATAAATTCGTTAGCTGATAACCTTACACAGGAAGTTCCTGGGTTCCCAGGTGCCAGAAGCCCAAAACCATTAACCGGGGCAGAGACGCTAACTTATGTTCGTCTTCTTGACGATATTATTAAGGAGATGGACGGCTACAACCTTAAAGCTCTGGACGCTAGCGACTTGGCGAAAGCGGCGGAGATAGCAAGGGTAACTAAAGCACACAAAACTGTCCGTAAGGCTCTCAACTCTACGCTGAACGAATATGTTGGAGGGGATGTAATTAAGTCCCTTAACGGAGAAATAAGTGCCGGTATCGTTCATAAAACGCTCCTAGACCGAACAAGCTTACGTGCTCTGATCGCTGATGATCCCCTGACCCAAGCGAAGTCCGCTGGAGTTTCTGTTGGCCAGACAAGTGTTGGCGGAATCCTAGCGAACATGAAGGAGGCAATTACTCCCTGGAATGAAGCCCGTCTCCGTAGTCAAGCAAATCAAAAGCAAGTCTTGGGGTCTGGCAATCTCGCTATTCAAAGAGCAAAGACCTTAGTTCAGTATCAACGGGAGGGGATTCCTAAGATCCCAAGATCCTGGGCTCTGGCTAAGAAAGATGCAAACATGTTGGGGATAATTGCCTCAGCCGCCTTCAGGCAGGGAATTATAAACTCCCCTGAAGAGTTCCAACAAATGCCCGACGCGGTTCAGGAGTCGATTGCTCAGAACGTAGGCATGAACGATCCCGGCCTGTTTGAAAGAGCGGCGAACGGATTTATGTCTTTGTTCAATGGCCAGTTTACGAATCCGGCAGAGGAGCGAGTTCAAGCGGCTCAAGTCACTAGGTCGGCGGGAAACGATGTTAGTACGCGATACAATCTCTTAGAACCACTGTATAGAAACGGGACTCACGTTCCAACCCCAGAACAGGAACAGTTTCCGCCGCTAGAAGAAAGCTACGAAACTCCAGCCTTTGATATGAACTCCCTAGACACAATAATGCAAGCAGGCGGTTCCGGGTTAGAACCAGAGAACGAGTCCCTGGTGCCGTCGAACCCGTCAACCTATGACACCATGTTAAGCGTTTTCAATGGTTCGCAAAACTTGATTGATCCCGAAGAGGGGGGATTCTAATAACGAAGATTCTAATAACGAAGGTGTTCGCACGATAAAGGTTTTAGCTCCTCCTCTTACTTAATCGGCTGGAGGAACGCCCAAAGGTACAACTCTGCTCAACTCCAGGCTCGTAGCCACGGATGCCGAGCTTTAAATGAGAGTCCTCTACAGTAGGCAAGTACTCCAGCCGATTAAGTTTTGTTTTTTTGTTTTTGTTTCTGGCGAACACCTTCGCCCTACCCTTCCGGTTCTTCTCCGGGCTTTTTGTAGTTTTGAATATACTCGTCATCCAGGCTTGCTACAAAAGTTTGTGCCAGCATTTGAGAAATAGTCGTTAAGTCGTTCACGGGAACGCTAACCCAAACTTTCCCCATCTTAATTAGCGCGGTCATGTTATTTGGCTCTTGGGCGTTTTCTAGTTTGACAAGAATAGTTTGTGACATGGCTTTCTTTTTTAAGGACTCTAGTTTTTCGTTGGGGGTGTTTTTGATTTTAAAATAATTTATTAAAGTCCTGCAAATTAAACGTTTCTGTGTCTTGGAAGCACTTATTACATCCGAGGGAGACGTAGTTTTTAATTCTGATAACTGAAAACTCGTCACTAGGGCAGATGTCACATAATCTTGTAGCATTGTATAAGTCTATGTCTGTGTTGATTGGAATTTTCAAGGCTCCTATCCAGCTACACTTTGTGCATTGAACGAAAAGCTTGTCCATTTGAAACATGGCGTTAAAGCTGTGGTGCTTGCAGAGATTACAGACAAGGTGGCCTTCGGGCATATCGCGCAGGTCTAATCCGTTTTCTCCAAGCTGGTCAGGCAAGTCGGTGGCTATGGGCCTCGCCCTCATATGTTGACCTTGGGAGCGGTTAACTTTACCTAGCTTTGTTTTCTTTAGAATATTCGCCAAGTCACTTCACTCCAAAAATTACTAAGCCTAGCGCCCCTAAGATTACGAATAAAATTACTAGGTCCATGGTTTAATCCTCTCAGTTTTGCAGTTCTAATTCTCGCGCAGTCGCCAGCTTATACGCAGCAGCAGCGGCAGCCCGATCCAGCGCATACTCCGCATAGGCATTAGCAGAATCCCTGACCATTACATACTTAGCAGTAGCCGCCTCAATAGCTAGCTCATACACCGCATAAGCATCATCTGGGGAATCATCTAGGTAATCATCTTCGTCGTTCATGGGTTCTCCTTTTCTTCCGCTGAAGTCTCCAGCAAATACGCCATCGTTGCCGCATCACGGGCCAGCGAAGCATCCGCCTTAGCCGCATCACGGATTAGCTCATAGACCGCATTGGCCGCAGTCCGAACCCGCAAAGCATCCGCATTAGCCGCATCACGGGCTAGCTCAAATTCCGCATAGGCCGCATCGATGGCCAGCGAACATTTCACATTAGCCGCATCACGGACCAGCAAAAAATCCGTATAAGCCGCATCGCGGGCCCTCAAATACTTAACATTAAACACATCTAGGTAATCATCTTCGTCGTTCATAGGTTTTCCTTTTCTTCCGTGCAATCGCCAGCTCAAATTCCGCATAAGCGGCATTAATGATCCGTACACGCTCAGCATTAGTCGCATCACAGACCCGCAAACATTCCGCATCAGCCGCAGCATGGGCCAGCTTATTTTTAGCCTCAGCCGCAATCCAGATCCGTCGATGCTCCGCCTCAGCCGCATCAGTGATCATCTCATAAACCAGATAAGGATCAGCTGGGGAATCGTCCTCGGGGGAATCTTCCTCACTCGCAATCATTCTTCCTCCTTTTCTTTCGTATACTCTTCTCACACTCCCGCAAATATACAGCATAAGCGGCATTGATGGTGCGCGTTAGCTCAGCATCAGCCCCATCGATGGCCAGCTGATACTCATCACGGACCCGCTCATATTCAGCATCAGCGGCATTATAAGCCAGCGAACATTTCGCATTAGCCGCATCACGGACTAGCAAAAATTCCGCATACGCCGCATCTCGGAAATCCCTTCTCTTCGTAGTCACGGGTTCCCATCTTCCGTTGACTCCGGCGCATCGACCAGCTCATAGAGAGCATTAGCCGCATCCTGAACCCGTACACGCTCAGCATTAGCCGCAGCCTGGATCCGATCACATTCCGCATAAGCGGCATCTCGAACCCGTACACATTCCGCATTAGCCGCAGTCTGGATCCGATCATATTCCGCATAAGCGGCATCGCGGACCAGCAAATATTCCGCCTTAGCCGCAGTCCGAACCCGTAACAATTCCGCATTAGCCGCAGCTAGGTAATCTTTTCTACTCGTAGTCACGGAAGCACCACGGCACTAACCCCAGTAACCGCACCGGGAAGTCCAAGACTCGAAGAGCTAGAACTAGAGCCACCAAAACACACCGGAGCCGAACGCGGGCCCTCGCCCACCGAATTAGTTGCAGAGACTTGAGCGCAACGTCTTCGAGTATTATCAATGTTTGTAATCGTTAGATTGTTCGCCGCAGTTTCTCCCCGCCAAGTATCATCGATAAACACGTTATACCCCGTAACATTTTCCGGCGCTGGCCGAACATCCCAAGCGAACCGAACAGACACGGCTAAAAATAAAAGTATTGAGGTCATAAGTTCTCCGTTTCTTCTCGCGCAGTCGCCAGCGCATAGACAGCATTGGCCGCATCACGGGCCCGTACATATTCAGCGGCAGCCTCATCAATGGCCAGCCTCCATGCTACATAAGGCGTCAATGGAGTATTGACGGACTCGTTTTCGTCGTTCATAGCTTCTCCTTTTCTTCAAGATACTCCGGCGCATTAGCCAGCTCATAAACGTCGTTAGCCGCTTCACGGATGCGGAAACATTCCGCCCTAGCCGCTTCGGTGATCCGCTCATATTCAGCATTGGCCGCTTCGATGATCCGCTCATATTCAGCATTGGCCGCATCACAGACCCGCCCATATTCAGCATTGGCCGCAGTCCGAACCCGTACGCGCTCAGTATAAGCGGCAGCTAGGTAATCTTCTCTACTCGCAGTCATGGCTCATTCCTTTTTACGTGATCTCTCTCACCGCGTCCCGGAACGCGGTCAGAGCTAAATCCTTTTCTGCGTCGTGCGCGATTTTCATTTTAGCGTCGTGGATTTTCCCTCCCGGCAACGCGCGCGTCCAAGCTAGCTGCTCGGACATATCGCAAAAGAGCCCCGTTGCTTCCATTAACTGCGCCTCCCAAATGGCAACGTCCGGGGGCAGGAACAAAAGCGTCCGCGCTTCACCTAGTAATTCGGTGAGACTGCCGACAAGTCGTTGTAAGGTTCTGTGCGTCCGCGCTATTTTTTCTTCGTCGTTCATTTTTTTCCTCTTTTCTTGCTCATTTTTGCAACTTTGGAATGACAGCTCCGCAACTCACGATCAAAACTTTCCAGCACTGTTACGCATTGCTCGACAGTAGCTTCGCAAAACGCCAGCTCTTGCATAATCGGCGCGGCTACTCCCGTAGGAATCGGCGCGGGAGACGCTATTCCAGGATCTGGAGCAGCGGGATCACCCTGATTAGGATTACTCGGTGGCGCGGGAGTCGACGGGAAACACGCCTCTTGCGGTTGCGGGCCACTAGGATCACAGACTTGTGCTTCAGCGCCGATAAGCCCAGTTGCTAATACGATAAATGTTACTGCTATTGCTATCTTTAAATCGTTCATAACTCTCCAAAATAAGTCTTCAATTGTTCTAATGCATTTAAACTTCCGAACCCAACCATTGTTTTATAGCCAGCAAACGCAAGTTTTGCTAACCAATCAACCTGAGACTGAGAGAGATCCGTATATTTTCCCCCAACTCTTTTCATTTCAATAAAACAACCATGAAACCGACCACTAGGGTAAGCTACAAAAATATCAGGAATACCTTTCCTTAACCCTTCCGCTCGATAATAACTTAACGCTCCGTAAGACCTGGACCCACTATTGGGAATCGCAAAAATTAATTCGTAACGATAATCCGTTTGCCCAAGCTTCTTTATTTCATTAAAAAACGTTACTTGCTCGAAGTGTTCCAGTGGTGCTGTTGCCTGTCTCTGCGTTTTCACCTATCCATCAGCTCCCTAGCTTTCTTCGCCTCCGCCTTAAACAGTGTCCAAACGTGAACCCTCAAGTCCTCTACTGCATCGACTTGTTTTTCCCCTCCTACGAACTCATACTCAGCGCCGACCTCGACTCGCATATTGGCAAAAGGAACCTTGTGATTCGGCAAAGTCGCCGCTAATGATATTTTTATGTTTTTAATCGCCATTAGAAAGGCACCTCATCGTCCTCGAACCCGTCGTCCGTTACTGCTATTTTCTTCGTCGATGCGGCCTTAGCCTTACTTGATGTTATTCCTTTTGTGGGCATCGCCGCCGCCACCGTTGGCCGTAGCTTGTCATCCATAACGACCGATATGTTATAAGACGTGCCAACTAAGCTCAGGGTGTAATCCCAGAAAGCTTGGGCTCCGGTTAAAGCTTCTTGAGGAATCCCACTCCCGGAAAGCATGGCAACGAATGGCCGATTAACTTTGGACTTAACTGACCATGTGGCTCCCGCCCACTTGTAGGCTTCTTCGCGCCGCTCGTTGGTGAAAACATATTTCAGCATGTCGTATTGTTCGTCTTTCGCGTTAACGAGAGGGACAACCTCCACCGACGTAAGCTCTGCAAGGTGACTACCGACGCCCATTGTTGGGGCGTCATCGAAAGCTTTAAACGGTGATTTACTCTGTGACATTGATTTATTTCCTCTGTGGTTAAGTTATTGGACGATAATATTCTAGAATTTGGAAACCGACGGAACACCATCATGCACAGGTGAGAATGTAGGGCTGTCAGTTGATTTGGAGTCATACCACTCAGGCGCTACGCTAACATTGTTCAGTTTTTGGTAGCTATGTTTAAAACCCGTTTGACTATGAAGCTGAACGTAAGCTTCATCAAGTTTCTTGTTATACCATGTGATTACTCGCTGTAACTCGTCTTTCTCTGCGGAGAGAACCTGCTTTAGATTCGTATGACAGGACCATGACCAATCTAATCGTTTCCGAAGATCCGTGACGGATAATCGCAAATAAGTGAGTTCTGCGTACATTTCGTACATTTCGATGTCTTGGCAGGAGCCAGCATCTCGAATCATTTTTTCTAGTTCTTGCTCTGTTGGCATTGTGATTTTTAGTGTCATTTGTTTTTCTCTTTCTCCTTCTCTTTCTCTTTTTCGTTTTTGTTTTTCGTTTTTTGTTTTTACTTACTTTAGCGTTTTTAGTTTTTTCTCAATCATTTCCTCCAGCGTCTCTCCAAAATAATGCCTCTCAATTAAATCATTGCAAATAGATTGCTGCGTAACTTCTCGCTTCGCAGCCTCCGCGCTTAACTTATTATAGGTAAGATCCCTTACCCGAATATGAATCATTTTATGTTTACTATTAGTCGCCATTTGTTTGTTCTACCTTGAGTTAGTAATGCAGTCAATAATTATCTTTCACTTTGAGAGAATATCTGAGCGATAGTCCGCTCTTTCTTCAAAACTTTCTTTAAGATTACAGAATCAATAGACTTTTTCTGAACTAGAAAATAACTATTCACTAATTGGGTTTGTCCTAACCTATCTAAACGACTCTCGGCTTGTTCGATATCGCTTGGGACAAATGTAGTTTCGACAAAGACCACATGGCTGGCCGCAGTTAGTGTGATTCCTATCCCCGCTGCTTTGATATTCCCAATAAAGACTTTCGCTTTAGCTCCTAGTTGAAACTCCACTATGGCGCTTTCTCTTTCTTTCTGGGGAGTACTCCCGTCCAAAACTACGCAAATCTCCCCGTAATGTTCACGCAATTTGGCAATGACAGCTTTGTGCCAAGCAAACACCACTATTTTTTGCTCAGCGGCTAACAGGTCGTCAATAAAGTTTATGCAATCCGGTAACTTTTCTAACGCAACCGCTTGACGCCGTGCTGCAAAAGATCCGCCATCGTCATTACTGAATCCGTTCGGAAGTTGTCGAATCGCCTCATCAAAGCCCACTGCGTCGATAGCTTGCATTAACTCTCGATATTCTCGTTCAGCGATTTTACCGTTTTTATTATCTAACTCTATCAATGTCCTTTGGACGCCGTGCAGTTCGGTGAGGACATGTTTTTTCGTGCGGCGAACGGAGATATTGATGATTCTCTCTCGGTTAAAAATGTCGAGATTCTGCGCTCCCGAAATGTCCCAAACTTCCTTGCGTCCAATTTTAACTTTCTTTGCACCACAGAAAAAGAAATAGTCATGCCACCGCTCTTTATTCGTCCAGTTCTCTAAATTCGCACGTAAATCAATCAGGTCTTTTGGCCGATTCGACACGGGAGTTCCCGTCATGGCTAAAACTTTCGCTTGGCTTTTCTGAATTATCTCAATAAGAGTTCGGGTTCTCTGGGCTTTTTCGTTTTTGACGTAATGCGCTTCATCGATGATTATTAATTTCCAGGCCATCGACGCGAGCGCAGCGGAAAACTTACGTAATTGATCGTAGTTTACGATTACGTACTTACTATTAATTATTTTCACGTCCGGTAGGACCGACACGTCTAGCTCGTCGACTCCCCACATTATCAACTCACGCAACCAGTTGTGTTTCAAAGTCGCCGGACACACTACTAATACGCGGCCAACGTAATTTTTACTAACTTCGATAGCTTGCGCCGTTTTTCCTAACCCCGGTTCGTCGAACAGATACGCAACATTACGCTGCTTTAGATATTGCAGTAGTCGATGACTGCCATCATACTGATAAGCTTTCAAAACGTGCATAGCAAAACTCCTTGACATCTAAATTGTGAACACGTTACTACTATAACTCAAAGACTAACGCGAGGCAAGTTATGGTTGAGGATTTTGAGTTATACGAGGTTAAGAGCGAGAAGCTTGGCGATGATGCGGAGTTCGACGTTCCGCAGTCGCCTGAGATTCAGCAGTTTTTAAATCTAAATGAAGCAAAATCTTTACTAATAACTAAAGTTTTAAAGGATTTTGTCCGCTACGAAAACGGTCAGCCTGTAAGAGTTGCTGGCTATGAAGTCGATGCTGCCGAGCTTCAAGTCGCCCTAGAAACTCGTGGCGGTTTTGAACTCTTCCGACAGCTACAAACGGGAAACCGTAACCATCTTTTCTCATACCTTGCTAAAGCTTGCAGGCTCGACTTTGACAGTAAAATTGCAATCAAACAGGCATTTACCGATTGGGACAAACGCCAACTTACTGTCTCACACGTCGCCAACGATAAGGCGAAATATCCCGACTATATAAAATTATTTGAAACCACATTCCCCGGAGCAAGAAAAGACCTGCTCTCAGGACGAATCATGGTCCAGCATCAAAACAGTTGGAAGCCCTGCCTCAACTTAATATCGCAGGCTGTTTCGATTGCTATGGACGACAATTTCTATGCAGCCAACAAAGTCCGAGATCATTTTAACGCGTGGCAAGCGTCGCTCACCGGCGAAATTATCACCGACGCACTAATCCCAGAATGGGACAAGAGGGACCGTCTCTCAGAAATAACGACATGCCTGACCGCTCACAACATGTCCCAAACAACAATTTACGAACTACTTTGTGATTGGGGCGCGAAATCTTGGAGGAGGAAATATGATTGCTACGTGAGAAACCGAATTTTTATATTTCAAGGCGCGCAGCATCTAGGAAAAGATTGGCTGATCGATGCACTAGTCAGTGGGTACGACGATCCAGGATTGGGCTATGTCAGTCACACACGACTGGATAACGATGGAGAGATTGATCAGAAGTTGCACAAGTCGTTGATTTTTAACATTAGCGAGTTCGACCGAACGTCAAAAGTTCTAGTGTCGCAACTCAAACATTTAATCACTACCGCTTACGTCGACGAACGACTGAAATATGATGCGAGCAGCGAGAATCGCGCATGTCGAGGGAGTTTCATTGCCAGTGCTAATCCCAGAGATCTACTTCGAGATCCAACCGGAAGCAGTCGATATATCGTCGTGGAGCTAAGCGCCGTCGATTGGAATTACCCCGGAGCCAGGGGGCGCAAAGACTGGCAAAATGACCGCCTGCAAATAGTCGCGCAATACAAATATCTAGCAGAGCGCGATTACAAGTCTTCAAAAATAGCGGAAACTGAACTCTCGGAATATCTCACCGAGATGGAGCCGGGGGATGCCTATTTAGATTTTGTCAGTTTCTTTGATCGCTGGGCCAATGATCACGCGCAGCTCTCGCACAACGGAAAAAAAATATTCGAGCACTCGTATTTTAAAGTCGCAGACATGGGGCCGTTCTTCGAGGCGGCTAACAAGCAATTTAAATTTAGTCGAGGGGAAGCAATGCGCCGACTTCAAATGTTTGAACGCCGAACGCGCAAAGCTTCTGGTTATGTTTTTAAGTTTAAAGATTTACGCGAGGAAGATAGTGAAGAGGAGTTTAATTGATCATGAATATTTATCTAGCTGATGGGCCGAGTGAAGAATCTTTCGACGATATTTTGCCATCATTTACACTAGGGGAAATTTATTCCCCGGAAATTCTCGCAAAAAAAATGTTCTTCACTTTGGACGCGCTCGCTGCGCTAAAGCTCCAGCGGTTTCGCGACCACATTCACCGCATCACCGGAGAGGGTTTGCTGATAAATCACGGAAAACTTACACGTAGGGGAGTGAGATCAATAGCCGATCAAACAGCAATCGCTGGCAAAAAAGCAGAAACTTGGAGCGCGCACGTCGCGGGAAAAGCTTTCGATATATCTCTCACGCGAGAAGCTGGCAAATATACCAATGCATATTTATACAATGCAGCAAAAGATCACGGTTGGGGAGCGGTCGGGAGATATCAAACATTCATACACGTAGATAATCGCGATTTATGGGGCGGAAAACAAATAACTTGGGGTGAAAATGTCAACGGAAAATAATAACCAAAATAATAACCAAAACAATAACCAGAACAGTAGAAGAAAATCCCGCGCGAAATATTCAGTTGAAGAGCGGAATATCATCAAACGGGAAAATCTTAAAAAAGGCTGGAAGCTTGTGAAGAAAGGCGCCACCGCAGGCACCACCGCAGGCACCACCGCAGGCACCAAAAATCCCCACTCCCCTCGCTGCGAGTTTGTTAACGCGATCAATATTCACGATTTTGAGGATTACGAAAATTGGGAGTCGGGACAAATCTATATCAATGCCGAAATCAGCGAGAAGATGCTAATGCGAGCGGTGATCTATCGCGCTATTATCGACGCTTGCCAAGATGGGGCATGGCTAGAAGCAAAAATTCGGCGTGAGGCGCGGGAATGGCTAGAAAGTGATAGCACTAAAATCTGCTCCTATAATTGGTGCTGCGATATGCTGAATGTCGGAGACTATGCGCGGAATCTGCTACGCAACGTGCACAAAACTCAAGGGGGGAAACGCATGCTCGCTGCACAACGGTCAAGCATGCGCTAACAATGACTAAAGAATACCTAAAGGATGACTAAAGAATACCTAAAGGATGACTAAAGAATACCTACGGTATCCGCACCGAGTCGCGCCAGAACTTTCAGAACATAGTTTTCACTCTCGCTGCAGGCTTTGCTCATAGCGCATTTATGACCACCATTGTATGCGCGTAACGCACTGAAAAGATCACCTTTATATGTCTCCAGCTCTTGTCGTAGGATTTTAGTGCCACAATCTACGTTGATGGATTCCCGCCAAAGTTTCGCGGAATGAGGCAACCCGCACCGTTTTCCTGCATTAAATGGCATGACTTGCATCAAACCAATGGCCCCAGCGTGTGAAATTGCTGCGGGATTATTATTGCTTTCAACTTTCATTACTGCCCGAATTAGTGCGGGATTAACGCCATGAGTATCCGCCGCTCTAGCTATGAGCATGGGAAGGGGAAGGCTATCTAGGTCGCCTATAGTGGGCTCTATGGGGAGAGGTTCGGGGACCAGCCCATACCCCCAAGCCAAAGCAAGATCATGCTGCAATGCGCTTGCGGTGGCGCGGAAATGGTAAAGAGTGAAAGCTTCGAGCGCCAAGTACCCGTAAGAGATAAACCGCAGGAGTCCAAGGGAGAAGAAGGCTAAGATGCTGTATTTTAATGATCTTATTTTCATGTTCGTGTTCCTGTTTTGTTGTTGAAAGTAGCCGGGTATTCCCCGGCGGTTATGCGGTTACTTCTGCTTTTCGTCCTCTCTTTTCGCTAATTCTCGGAGCCATTCACACAATCCGACTAAATAAATGTTCTGGTCTTCGGCTTCCTGCCAGATATCTAGTTCAGTTTGCGGATCTCGTGGATCTCGACCGTCCAGAGCAGGGCTCTGAATATTTTCAATATGATGGGAAGCTTGAGAGACTTCGACTTGATGGTTGCGCAAGCGGTGATCGAGATATTCTTGCAACAATTTAGTGGTCACGAGTATCCTTGGGCTTTTATTGCCAATGTCTTCCCGGAGTTGCTCAACTAATTTCTGGAATTTCTCGTCAGTTTCCAGTTCATCGAAACCGGTGTAGGCAGTTTCGGGGCTCACCGAAAGCCTAACTTTCAAACCCTCGGCGATATCCGTGTCGCTTTGCCCATCATCGTAGGATCCGACTTCAATAGAGTCCGCAGTAATGTCGAGGCAACCGAGTTGTGGCTGCAGATCTCCCGGAAATTGCCTGAAAGCTGGTAGCCAACCGGTATTGTTCGAGATGTTTAGTTTTGTTGTCATGATTTTCTCTCCTTTTTTGTCGTTAATTGTCGGCGGTTATTCAGTTAATTACTCGATTACTTTGGGCGATAGCCCGTTCCGCAAAACTTTCGAGCCCAGCTGCCCTAGCTAATTCTAGTAGCAAGTCTGAGCGTATAGCGCCCACATTCATCAAGTTATTCGCGGCTATAAATCGCGCAGATCCTTCGCTGCAATTACCGCCGTTTCTGGAGTCTCTAAGAGTAACCCAGAAAAGTTTTCCAGCGGCGCGGGCTCCTGATCGTCGTGCAGAATCGTCTTGTTGCTCCTGAATAACCGCGTATCTTCTGCGGGCAATAGCAAGCGAGTCGGCTATGATATGCGTATCGCCGAAGATAAAACCGTCGACTCTGCGGGCAGAATAGCCGAGACTTTCTACTAGCCAAGCAGCCGCTCCGGAGTTTCGATCGACTGCTGTCAGAATCCCGCCGATTACTCTAATTCTGTGAGTAATCGGATTTACGAGTAAAACAGTGCTCCTGCTATAATGATCGCAGTACTGCTTACTCGTGCTTGTAAGGTACGTCATGGTTTTGCTCATGATTCCGACAACCTCGGAGTAAATGATATTGCTGCAATTCCTGTAGTTTGAGCGCGCTAGTTCAACCTTTAACCCTGCGGCATTGTTCAGCTTTGCAGAATATCGCATCCTGAGACTCGGCGCGATTGCAGTTACTCGTTCGCGCCGAACTTCTTGCCTCTCCCGTGCTGCTGCCATGGCTCGCTTCAGCGCGATAGCAGTAGGATATCCGCACTCGCGCGCGTACTCGGGAGTTGCGTTTTTATTATTTACCCATAATAGGTTTTTGGATTTCATGATTTTCTCTCTCTCTCTACGTTGTTAAAAAAGCCGGGGAGTTACCCCGGCGGTTATGCGGTTATTCGGTTCGGCAGGGCATGATGATCGCGTAGGCGCTATCTACCCCGATATCGGGGATAAATTTATAACTCCCCTCCGGATTCGAGGGGATAATAAGTTCCGCGCCGCGGGTTCCATCAATCGCATCGATTATGTAATCGAGATTCATAGTAAAAGTCGCATCGACATTGGGGCGAGCGAGCGGGAAGGAGGCGCACCAAGCAACTGGGTAAATACCGGACAGGGTTATTTTATTGCCGAGGAGCTCGAGTTTAACTTCAATAGCACGGGGCGGGACACCTTTAGCTTTCAGCATCCTTTGGACCGCTTTCAGCTTGTCGAGTTCCTGCACCAGAATGGTGATATCAACACCATTCCCCGTGCCAAACGGCGGTAAAACTACCTGCCAATTTGGAAATTGCATATCATCAGCGTCACGGTCGCCGCCGATGAAATGCGTAGGAGAGTACGGCAGTTCATCAACTACATGCAGACGATGGCCATCACACGCGACTAGTGCGTTAGTATCTCTGTAAGTATGTAGCAAGCTTGGGCGAGTTGCATCCGTTCCTCGTGCCCGATCGACCCAGGCTTGTACGCTTGGGGTTTTGATTTTAGTTGTCTTTCTCATGTTCGTTTCCATGTTCGTTTTCATGTTCGTTTTCCTTTTTTTGTTTCTCGCTTACTTCTCTCTCTTATTGAGTCTCAATCATAACTCAGTTCTTCGCTCTCGTCAAGCTTTTTCTTTCTTTTATTTTATTATTCTTTTTGGTTTAGAAAGCCGGGAATTACCCGGCTAATATGCGGTTATTCGGGTTGTGGAGAATAAACGTCTACTGGGACTCTAACTTCATAATCGCCTACCTGCTCGTAATCCAGATCAAGTAAAACTTCGCGGAAGCGCTCAGTAGTCGAATAAGACTTCCTCATATATGCGTTTTCCATCAGATTTAGGTCTAGCCCGATTAAATGGACCTGCATTGCATTGCTTGCGTAGTCATCAATGTAGTCGCCCACTAATGCGTAATCGCTCAAATCGACATCATTTATCTCAAGATTCTCGATTGCAGCTACTAGTATCTCGCTAAGTTTAATGCTTCTTTTCATGTTATCCCTTTCTAGTTTAGTTCTAGTTATTTGCTTACTTCTCTCTTTTATTGAGTCCTAACTATAACTCAGTTCCTTGCTCTCGTCAAGCTTTTTAAAGAAAATAATGCAAATTTTTGCATTGCTTACATCGTCGTTTTACACTGTGGTTATGTAATGACTCCAACGGGTTACGTGGTTATTATGTAGGATGTAAGAATTTCTCTCTAAAGTTTAAAAAGTGAAAAATAGGGCAAAAAGGGGGTACCTGAGTAAATTAGTGTATAAATTAGTGAGAGTAGGAAATAGAGCCATTATGGGGGCTTTTTTTTGCATCGTGCATAAAACGTGCGTAACTCGTTAATTTCATTCACGAACCACAGTGTAAATCGACCATGTAAGCAGTGCAAACTCTCAACCTTGCGGGATTGTTGAGCTTTTTTCTTCCCGACGATTTTACCCGGATACTAAGTGCGCGGAATCCTTCAAACCAAAAAGATGCAAGGATTTTACACTACTCACTTCCTGACTCAACTTTATGGGCGTTTGTCCCATTTGTTTTCCTATTCGGCTAATATTCGGCTAACCGATTACCCTATTCGGCTAATATTCGGCTAAGTTGTGTATACAAAGTTCATGGATTGTATACAAAACATTCACGCATGAATTGTGTCCATGGAATTAAACTAGAAAAGCACGCGACCTATTTCGTATCCTATCCCATTGCCTGATAAGTAACGTTATCGGTCAATAGATGCACCACTAATTTAATATCAATACTAATCTAATCACCTACTTTTATATTCCTGAGTAGTTCCCTATTGATACCAATTCGGTGGCCTATGAAAAAAGTGCGTAGCCATGGGGGGGGTGGGACGCATGGCGGGGGGGCCGCTGCCGCTGGCGCTACCCCCCGCGCTCATTACCCCTACTTTTTGAAACCTTTTCCGAGTATTTTCCTCAGTTACCTCACCAAATCACACTTGCGTCTTGTCTTGTATTTTTTTAAGTACATGGGATGTGGAAACATCTCGCGCCTTTTGCCTTGCCCGTCTTGTTGCTCCTTACGCCCGTAGAATCCTCTGCTGTGGGTTTTCGTGGAATTGCTGTCTTTGCCGCCATGTCCCCCGACTTTCCTTGTGACGAGGCTCTCAAGAGCTTAGACGGCGTTAAGCATCCCGCCATGAGCGTGTTGTGGGGAACTTTCGGCAAAGACCGGAGTTGTGTCATTAAGTTCATGGACAAATTCCGGGACCGTCCTCATTTGTTACAGATTCATTTTAGTAATGAGGCGTGTCGTCGGAACAATCGTTGTCTTGTGGACGAGATTCGCCCTACGGCGAATGTGTATTGGTATAACCGATACCTGACTGAGAATCCATGGGTTGTGGCGTATGAGATTGGGGAGCGAGCGTTAGAGATTCGTCAATTCGTTGACGTTGCCAAGAACGAGAACACGCACCTAGTCCTGTCCCTAGGACTCGAAGACAACTACACCATCCCCGCCGCTATCATGCTCGAAGGATTGATTAGCGGTTACTGGCCGTACCTAATTAGTAGGAATCGCGTAAATGGCGGAGATGTGTTGCCCTCCTTACGTGACCCTGGACTCACGGAGTCCCATGACCCGCATATGGACCTAGATGGTCCGTGGTGCATTTTTAACGAAGACGGGAACCCTACTAACGCGAAAATCTTAAAAGCTCGCCTGAAGGCGTATAGGGGCTGTGTAGTGTTCTTTGCGTGGCGGCGGAATTGGCAGAATGACAATCCTGATACGAAACTGTTTCTTCCTCCTCAGAGTCGGGGTTTTGTATTTACGAAGAAGGATATTCGTGAGGTTGGCGGGGCGTTGCGTGGTTCCCGTTGAGGGCAGGGGATTGAATTTGTCGGACCTGCCAGTGGCGGAGGTTGAGCTTTCGCTGAAGAAGATGTTGGTAGTTTTACCTATTAGTTTACAGACCCTATTTGAAAAGGGGGATTTGTATTTTGTTTACAAGGACGGCGGACAGTCCGTTTTTGTGGCGGGGAGTGAGGGTGTTCCGGGGAGCGTGATTAAGTCTGCGGCTGATAAGATTCAAGCGTACATCGGCAGTCAGCCCATTTACTTTCTCGGCTTAGAAGTTGGCACCGTTCATTAAGGTCGTCAGACTGTCCTGTCTACAGTTATTTTTATTCACGGGGCTTGTATTTTTATTCACGGAGCTTGTATTTTTATGCTTAGTATTTTAGATAAGGTTTTGTCTTTGGGTGGTTGGTGGAAGACGGGCAAGACGCTGAGTGGTGCTATCATGGTGTTGTTTTACATTGTGAGCGCCAAATACCCGGAGGCGTTACCGTTGTTGTTGGAGTTGGCGAAGATGTTAGGGATTCCTCTGGCTATTGGTGGAATGTTACACAAGGGCGTCAAGGCCGAGATTCAGAAGCAGCCAGTAAAGTGATAAAACAGGAAGGTGTATGTCGGTACTAGGGGGAGCGATTGCGTTAAGGACGCCGGAGGAAGCTAGTTTTGAAGTCACGAAGGTCCGTGAGCTTTACGCAACAAAGATGTGCGTAGAGTTGGAAGATAGTGTCTTGAAGACTTTCCTAGAGGCGCGTTTTGCGGAGAAGCACAAGGAAGCTTTGACGCAGTTTCTTGGGCATTTAGATGGGAAGAATTTGTTAGCGGTTTTACAGTCGCTTGATGCGGAGATTGTTTTTAGGAAGACGGATGAACGACAAGGACTTATCCCAGGAAATGTTGAAGCCCTCGTGGGAAAAGGGCAAGAACACGGCGGAGAAGCGATTCACAACTCTGAGACAAAGCGTTCAAGGGGAAGACCTCGCACTACTCCAGGCTCCTGAATACAACGAGCGGTTAAGCGTTTACGACAACCGTAAAGTTATTCAGTACGTTAAGCGTTTATTTTTTCAAGACTACGAATACCCCGCGATTTTCCTAGCTACTCGTTTTCCTGCGGGGGCTTTTAATCGGCTGGCTTTTCTACGGAAAAACTCCTGGAAGGTTCGGCGGGATAGGTTGAAGGATGAGATTCTTACCGAGTTGGTAAGACAGGGCACTAGTATTCCCAAGCTGACCCGAATCATGGGGTTAAGCTTAGAGATACTGGAGCGGCATCTTTTCCGGCTGAATGTTCGGGCGAGTGAATTGACTATCCAGGAAGCGAAGTTAGTTGCGAGTATTCTTAAAGACCTTCACGGCATTAAACAGTTAGAGGCTGGCGAGGCTACTACTATTGTTAAGTACGACATGATGACTCCTTCTGAGCTGTCGACTGCGGCGATTGATTTAGTAAAGGAGCTACAAAAAGAAGACGACATAGTTTCCTATACGATCCCGGAGTTGTACGGGATTCCTCACTTTTCCGTTCCGAATAGCATCCCCGTTTCCCTTGAAGATCATGAAGAATAAAACGGGAACATTAGAGCAGCAGCGAAAGCTTATTGAGTTGCGTGAGAATGTTGATCGCATAGTTCAATTTCATCAAAACTTAAAAGGCAAGGGTTGGTATTTACACGAAGGGCAGAAGCAGCCAGCGCGTGAATTATTTAATGATAATAGAAATAGAATTTGGTTGCAGTGCGGTCGTTCTTGGGGAAAAAGCCATCTGGCCAGATATGTAGCGGCGCGGTTTGCGTTACAGAATCCTGGAAGTAGTTGTTATATTATTGCTCCTGAAAGAAAGCAGGCGCATGAGATTCATTGGATCAGTGGTCCGAATAATATAACAAATATATTACCGAGAGAATATTTATTAGATGGAGATGGCGCTTTAAATAAATCCGAGTTGCGAGTTTATTTAAAGAACGGTTCTTTTATTAAATTGGATGGAAGCGATAATGAGTCCAGCTTACGAGGGATCAAGCCGGACTTGTGCATTGCGGATGAGTTTCAAAGTTGGCGTCCTGAGAGTTGGGTTGCGATGGAACCTAATTTCATTGCGAAGTCGGCGAAGGTTTTAATTATCGGAACCCCTCCAGACAGGGAATGTTTTTATACTGAAGAGTGGAAATATCACACGGGACAAGTTGCGAGTAAGAATCCGAGGTATTTTTATTTAGAGTTACCTACGGGGACGAATCCGAGGTATCCAGCGGAAGAGTTAGAAGAGTTAAAGCGAAAGTTTATTTCCAAGGGGGAAGAGAGTGTTTGGCTCCGCGAGTACATGGCGAAGTTTATTCCCGGCGGCGTCAATGCGGTGTTTGGAACTTTATGGTCTAGGGACAAGTTTGTTCGGAAGCATGAAGTTTTAATTAAAATTTTAGAAAAAGATGCGAATCAATTAAAATGGTTTACGGTAGCAGATCCGGGGACGACTAGCGTTTTTGCTGTGCTTTTTGGCTGTCATAATCCTTATACTAGTGAAGTTTATTTATTAGATGAAATTTACGAAAAGGATAGAAATAAAACTTCGGCGACGCAAATCTTTGAAAGAGTTTTGGAGAAACAGAAAGAACTATGTCCGGGGGTTGAGTGGAAGAATGTCGCGGATGAGGCGGCGGCTTGGTTTATTCGAGAAGTAGCTTATCATTTCAAAAAGCATATTACTCCGACGACAAAGAATCTACACAGCAAGATGAGTATGATCTCATCTATTAAGGACATTATGTTGACGCAGAAGTTGCATGTTTCTAGTCGTTGCAAAACTCTTTGTTGGGAGATTGAGAACTATGTAACGAATGACAGGGAGCAGTTACCGGATAAGGACGATCACTTAATAGATGCGTTTAGCTATTTCGTGAGTGCTTGTAATTGGCGTTTAATTCAAACTCACAGGCCGGAGATTTTAATTTTAAATCCGAAATATACTTTAGACGATGAGCTGTACGGCCATCGGGCGGGGGATGACTGGACGGAGAATTTTGGGGAGGATTATTTTCACTAATGGAAATTCAAGCTTGGCTAGTAATTTTTCAAGGGGTGTTATTGTTTGCGACGTTGGCGGCGTTGTTGCGCGTGGAAAAGAAGGATGTGGAGTTACGGTCGGCGGCGATGGCTTATGACAAGGCGGTGGAGGCGTTGATTGCGGTGGAGGCGATGAAGCGGTCTACGCATCAAGTTCAGTTTCTTCCGTTAGACCAGATGTTAGGGCGGAACAAGGCTGCTACCGAAACCATGGAAAAAGCGTTAAATCCAGGGAACGAAGATTTTGATTTTGATGATGCGTTATTAAACCCAGAGCAGTTAGCGGAAAAGTACATGCCTAATGCTCGTTTGAGAAATAGCCTCTAGGATATTAAATTTTATGACTCGCGTTGGACCCCATCCTTTAGATGAACTTGATAACCAGGCGGAATCGCTTGGACCGTTTTGGGCCATTAAAGACATTGACGATGAAGAGTGTGTCCTCCAGTGGGGGAACAAGGCTGTTGATAAGTGCATTAGTTACTATGGCGCTTATTTCAATTTACAGATGGACAATCTTCTATTGTTTAAAGGCGTCCATTGGTTGAATCAAGATAGGCATACGAGCCGGTTCTTGGATAGGGAGGGTGTTGCTACTCGGCGGTCGCCGAAGGTTGTGTTGAATCACTTATGGGACTCGGTGGAGCAGAGGACTTCCCGGTATGTCAGGTTCAAGCCTGCGGTGCGGATATATCCAACGAATACGGAATATGAGGATGAGCAGGACGCGAAAGTAGCCAAGTATGTCTTGGACCATATTTGGTATGAAAACAATGCCGACAAGCTGAACCAAGAGTGGGTAAGGCAGGCGTTGATCTGTGGGGAATCTTATAAATACATTACTTGGGATCCGAGAAAGGGGGACGTGCATCCGACTCAGATTGAGGCAAAGAAACAAGGGGAGAAGATTCCGCTACTAGACGGGGAGGGGGAGCCGATTGTTAGTCGGGACGGCGATCCGATGTATATTGAAAAGGTTTTAAGAGTCGGCGATGTCCGTTACGATTTAGATCCGCCTTGGCATACCTTGGATGAACCTTGTCGAAACCGAGATGACATTACTTGGACGATTCGCTGGAAGGCCGTGGATCTGGATACTCTCAAGGCGCAGTATCCTGATATGGCGAATAAGATCAAAGCAGACATGGGCTTTGAAATATTCAATAAGTATCGGTTAGATTTTGGCAAGATGTCGAATGAGACAATTGTTTTTGAATTGTTTTGCAAGAGTTCCGAGTTTTTAGACAATGGCAGATATGTTAAGTTTACGAAGAGCTGTGTTTTAGAAAACTCAAAGCTTCCTTATTCTCATGGCAAACTACCCTATACTCGCTTAACGGACATTGATATTCCCGACGAGATTCGAGGAATGAGTTTCTTTCAGCAGCTCTTCCCTTTGCAGCATCAAATAAATGCCTGCGCTTCTTTGATTTTTAAATCGCTAATTTTGTTTTCGCATCCCAAGTGGGCGTTTCCTAGTGGGAGTGTGCAAATTACACAATTAGCAAATGAGTCTACGCTTATTGGCTATGATGGAGCAGTTCCTCCGCAGTTGTTGAATACGCATCCTGTAGGACAGGAGCTTTTCGCGTATCTTGAAAAGCTTGAAAGTACCTACGATAAGCTGAGCGGAGTATTCACTATGTCTCGGGGGACGGCTCCGAGTGGAGTTCGAGCGGCGAAGGCGTTGCGGGTGCTTGAGGAGCAGGAGGATAAACGCGCAGCCCTAGGAATGATTAAGTTCAACGAAGGTGTGGTTAATGATGCGAAGATGACCCTGAGCGTTGCGGGAGACTATTACAAGGAAGATGAGGGGCGGTTGGCCCGTGTGGTGGGGAAAGGAAACCGCCATATGCTTGTGAAGTTTCGTGCGGCGAACCTTTCTAAGCCTTACGACATTCGAGTGGTTGAGACTACGGCGTTAAGCCAGTCGCCATCGGCGAGGATTGAGGAGTTGATGGAGATGCAGAACATGCGTTTTGATCCAACGGCTCCGTTTTCTCGGGAGCAGTTCTTTAGCTTGCTAAACTTCGATAGCGTGGATGAGTTCCGGGATATTGCTACTAGAGCGGTGGAGTGTGCCAAGTCTGAGAATGAGGATATTCTGGCAGGTAGGCAGGTTCCTTCTCCGACGATGACGGAGGATTTAATTGTTCACTGGAAGCTGCATTTACAACCTATGCAGGCCAGGGAGTATAAAGATCCTCAGTTCACGCCTCCTGAAATTAGAATGGCGTTAGAGGAGCACCTTAAGATCACTGAGTTTGCAATGTTCGAGAAGGCGTTTGGCTATATCGACGAAAAGGGGATGCAGCGGCCAGGGAACGTGCTTTTCCAGCAAAAGATGATGATGGAGTGCGTAGAGTGGCCCGTGCTGTTCACGCTACCAGCTCCGTATATGATTCAGCCTCCTATGATGGGAGGGCCAGCAGAAGAGCCTATGGCGGAAGGGGCTCCTTCTGAACCACCACCGCCACAAGGGAATGAACCGGTATGAGTGAAGGTAATAGTAGCATAACCCCCGCAGCCCCATCGTCGGAAGGGGCAAGGGTGTCTCCAGAAGAAAGCTCGTTGTTCTATCAGGACACGCAAGCTCCTGAGCCAGTAGCTAAGGTGAGGCCAGCTTCCAGGAACTCCTTCGAGGATCTCTTAGAAGACTATGGCATTGATCCATTAACCGGCGCGGATATCGCGTCTAAAGTCCCTACTGAGGTTAGGGAGAAGGTTAACGGTAAGACTGGGCCATCGTTAGGGAAGGAAGAGTCTTTGCTTAATGAGGCGGCTAGCGAGGTTAGAGATGTTGAGGAGAGGGCGAATCAGGCGCTAAAAGACCAAAAGCAAGAAGAGGGCAAGGGGAAGGATTTATTAAAGTTCACGGACGGGCAACAGGACATTGAAATTTCCCAAGATGCGAAGATTGATATTCAGGTTGGGGATAAGAACCTACCTGTCCCGTTGAAGCAGTTAGTGGCGACGTTTTCCAAGCAAGAGGAGTTCAACCGGAACGCGGACGCTCGGGTTCATTATATTACCCACAAGGAGAAGCAACACGCAGCCGATGTGGTTAAAACTCGGGATTATTTTACAAAAATCTCCGAAGCGGCGTCTAGCGGAGATCCGACTCAGGCCATTAAAGTCATGGCGGAGATGGCCGGAAAAGACCCCGTAGTGTTTGAAAGGGAATACTTAGATAACCTGGAAAAGACTTTCGAAGTCTGGACGCAGATGGACCCTCAGCAGAAGAACAACTACATGCTAGAGCGGCAGGCGGAGTTCTATAAGCAGAAATATACCAAGATGGAGGAGGCGCAAAAGAGCGCAGTTGATCGGCAACAGCTAGCGACGGAAGTTGATGGACTGAAGCAAATCTTTGGGTTGTCAGATGACCAATTACGTGGCTATTATCAAGAAATGGTTGAAGAGGGGTATGATCCTAAAGAGATTACCCCGAATCACCTAAAAGGCTATCTCCTCACTAACATCCACTATATTAAGGTGTGTGAAGGGATTAAGCAGGTAGACGAACGGCTTCTCGACAATGAAAAGTTGATCGACGGAATTAGCGAATTGACCGCAAAGGATTTTACGCTAACTCCTGATGACATCGCCGAAATTGTTAGAGAGGCCATTAGGATGCCGTCCGAGAAGGTTCAGAACTTGAATCAAAAGATTCAAAGCTCTCCGGGGCTTCGTAATCAAGTTGGTCATGTCAGCTCGAACAAGACGGAAAGTGACTATAGCGACTTGGATGATTATTTCCTGAACGGTCGAAGAGGCTAGCCGGAAGTATCTCCAAGTAATTACTTTTTAAGTTTTTGTTTGGAGATACATGGCTTCATTAAATTTAACCACAGCCTCTGCGCTGTTCAAGACTAAGTTCGTTCGCCTTTCGCGGGATATGTTCAATTCGGACAATCTGATCTCCGCTAAAATTAAGCGAAACGATACTTTCGTAGGCGATTTCGCTCAAGTTGCGGTGCCTCTTTCTTTCGGTGGGGGTATTTCTTCGGGTTCGTTACCTAGTCCTAATCCAGCTACTTACTCGAAAATGCAAATCTACTCGAAAAAGACCTACGCGGTCGTCTCGGTGGATCGTGAAACGATTAAGGCGGCGGATACAGACGAGGGCGCGTTTGTCCGTGCCACGAAAGAAGTTGTTAAGCGAGGGGTTCAATCCTGGCAGCGGAATTTCAGCCGAATCCTATTCAATGATTCTACGGCAGCTAGTGCCAATGGTCGTCTAGGAACATTCTCTGGTAACCAAGTTTTGGTTTCGGCGGGGATTTTCGATTGTACAATGCAGACGACTGGTAATACTCCTTTCAAGCTCGCTAACTTCGAGCCGAAAGATTATGTGAACGTCAATGCTAACCCTGCTTTGTTTGAAGTTATGTCAGTGGTTCCGAGCACTGGTGTTGTCCGATTGCAGCAGATTACTGGTTCGCCGTTCGATCTTTCGACGATTGGGGCAGGCACTCATAGTGTTTACATGCAGCTTTCCGCAACAAACGATCCAACTGGTCTTCGTGGGCTTTTGTTAGCTACGAGCGGAACTGCTTACGGAATCACCGTTGGGTATCGTTGGCAGGCATCTTCGCAGCTAACAGCTTTGGCTGTTGGTATTACTCCAGACTTGCTGAATCAGCAGATGTTGGACGTGAAGTATGGCTTCGGGGAGACTCCCGACATGATCGTTACTAGCTTTGTTCAGTTTCGCAAGTTGCTGAACCAGCTCGAAGATCAGAAGCGGTATATGATGGTTGAGAGTCGCTATAATGGACCAAAAGGAAAGTTTTCTTTCCAGGCGCTTGAGTTCATGAGCGATGCTGGCCCGGTTCCTGTAGTTGCTGAGCGTTTTGTTGAGAACGATACTCTTTACAGCCTGAACAGTGACTTTGTTGAAGTTCACGCAAGGCCAGATGCAGGTTGGGTAGATGATGACCTTTCGGGGAACATCTTCTTACGGTCGTCGGCTGGAGATTCGTTTGAGGCTCGATATGCGGTTTACTACGAGAACGCAATCATGCCAACGGCTCACGGAATCATGACTGGACTAACTACTACTTAATAAAGGAAAGGGAGGGAAAACCTCCCTGTTTTTCATATGGCGACAGTACTCGATTTAGAAGCCGCAGTAGCGATACTCGGTGCGAAGATTGAAGAGATAGCTAACCTGGTGGCCGCTTTGCGAGCTTCTCAGGGAGGCATTACAGAAGCCGAGCTTGATGCAGTTCGGGCAGCGATTGCTGCTCTGTCTGTGCGAGCTGACGAGATACTTGCGTAATTTTAGGAGAATAAGACGATGATTGATACCTTAGCATCTAATCCAGGGCAGATTCAGCTCAAGCCAGTTCCTCTTCCGTTGACATCGACGACAGCAGCTAACGGTGGAGTTGCTTTTGGCAATACTTCAGCGATTGCTCCTGGTTCGGTGGCGACTCCAGCTATGAGTGGTGGGGCCTTTGTTGGTTCTATGATTACTCAGGCGATTGCTACTGGAGGAACGATTGCCCATCTGAACTGTCACATTGTTCGATTGACAGCGGCAGCCGCGTCCACTGGAGTTATCCTGGCTGTGGGAGCTTTCAATGGGCAGGAGCTACTTTTGATTAACACTAGTGCTAACGCGATTACCCCCGCGGTGGCGGCTACTTCGTTCATAGCTAACGGCGCGGTTGCTCTTGCGACATTGACAACAGCTCGATTGGTTTGGAGCCAAGCTGATAGTCTTTGGTACAGAACCCCATAAGACTTCCTTCCCTTCCCGGTCCTCGCAGCGGGTAATCTGCGAGGATTAACTTAGAATGTCTAGGATGGCATTATGTTGAGAGAACTAAAGAACAATCACCTAGCCCCCTTCCTTGTAGGGTTTGACGTTACAACACCTAGTACCGTTAACTTCGGGACTGCCGACCTGGTGCCTTCTACGATCACGACCGGCGGGGTGGGTCGCATGAATTTCAATTTAAGAGATCCTTTTCGTAGGGTTGTTGGGTTAGCGTCCCCGTACCAGTCGGTAGCGGATGGAGCTATTGCCAGATTCGATCCTACTCTTGGTTTAAATATGGGTATTGGGTTGACCGACAACGCGGCTCCGTCGTTCGCTAACGGAAGAGCGGTTGGGCTTTTCTTAGGTTGGAGGAACCCACAAACTGACGTAACTATGGCGCAGCTGGTTCAGGGACTCGGGTTTTCCGCGCCTCGAATTATGGGAGGGCGGTTCAATACTGACGGTTCGGTTCTTCAGGGCGCAGGAGACTTTACTTGTGTGCGAACGGCGACTGGAGCGTACACGGTTACTTTCAGAAATGCCTTTGGCCGTCCTCCTATTGTTATTCCAACAGTGGGGACAGCTACCCAGTATGCAAATATCGTAGCGGTAGCGGCGAATCAGGTCACGATCACGACTTGGGACGCGACACCTTCCGCCGCTGATTCGGTGTTCCATTTACTTGTTTACGGAGGACAGGGGCGAGATGAAGTTGGCCGCTCTCCGAAGCCGATTTTAAACACACAACGCGCTCCTCGGATTCTTGGGTATCGAGTTGATTGGTCGGCGGGAACGCCTGCTTACAATATTGGCGGTGAGGACGCAACTGGAGTCCCGCTAGATAACGCAACTGGTGATGTTACGATTACCTTCAAGACACCTTTTCGCAAAGTTCCTTACGTTGGATTAACTGCGAACACGGCGGGGCTTGCTGCGAGTATTGTTTCGGTGACTGCGACTTCGTTAAGGGCTTTGGTTTATGACCACGCAGGAACGGCGCAAGATGATCGTCTTTATGCTGTTGTCTTGGGTAGTGACGATCCTTCGGAGTATTAGCTATGGGTTATCGTAGAGCACAATTCCCCACGGCGGGAGCAAGGGTTGCCTTTGGGGGTGTCGGCGCGGATTACGCTAACATAGTAACTCTTTCCGGTGTTGAGTTTTTGGTTATTACCAGCTCCTTGAATGTGGAGTGTATTCTTAGCTTCAATGCTGGAGTGACCAATCATCTGTTCGTTCCTCCGGGCTTGAGTCTGGTGATTCCAGTAGGAACGGCTGAGATTCAATATAATGGAACTGTTTCTGTAATTCAGGGAGCGGCGGGTGGCCCTGCTTCTGGGATGATCTCGATTTTAGGAATTAACGGGCAATAATGTGCTTACAGGATTCACTTCAAGGTTTAAGCTTGTAAGAAATTCGCTTCGAGCGGAACCTGTTACCCGTCAATCTATTTCTCCAGCATATGAAGCTTTAGACACAAGAGCCTTTATTGGTTCGTATGTAATTTCATCGACTACGGTGACGAGTGCGACTTCTACGACCGTAACTGTTGGAGCAGTTGGCGCGTCGGTTCAGGTTGGTGACGTGATTCGTTTTTCGGCTGGAAATGTTCTAGCCGGACAGGTCTATCACATTCAAGAGATTAACGGACTAGCGATAACGGTTGCTTGCGATTTTCCAGTGACTCCGACAGGAGGAAACGCTCTTACGTTTGAGCGATACGTTCCTTTGAGTTTATCCAGTGCCGGGCTGTTATCGCTAGCGGCGAACTCTAGCGTAAACGTCGCACAGTACGGCGGAGTCGACACAACGCTAGGCCAGAAAACGATGGCGCTTTCAATGCCTGTTACGCTCGCCAGTAATCAGTCCACTCTAGTAGGCTCGTATAAAATTTCATCGACTACGGTGACGAGTGCGACTTCTACGACCGTAACTGTTGGAGCAGTTGACGCGTCGGTTCAGGTTGGTGACGTGATTCGTTTTTCGGCTGGAAATGTTCTATCCGGGCTTATTTTTTATGTTCAATCTGTAGCTGGTTTAGTCGTCACGCTGGCGAGTGCGTTTCCAGTTACGCCAACCTCAGGAAACGCGCTTACGTTTGAGCGATTTATTCCAGTAAGTTTATCCAGTACCGGGTTATTATCGACATCGCTGAGCGTGGGGGCACCGGACGTCACGACAACATTACCTCCCGCAAGTAGCGCCCCAGCCTTCGCGGTTCGTAATTTGGGATTTATCGGAGCGCCGGGCACCATAGTGCACCGCACTACGACGCCGCAGTTGCCGATCGGATACTCGTTTGTCACCTCAGTGACTTCTGGGTCGGGTAGCACGACCGGCGCATTAGTTTGCTCCACGAATCCAAGCACTTTGTGCCAGCGCGGGGACATCGTAAAAATTACAAGCGGGACGCAAGCGCAGGGATTTTTGCAATGGGGCTCGGTGTCCTCAGTTTCCGCGAGTACGATAACCCTCGACACTCAAACGCCGCTAAGCGTCGCGATTCCGGCAGGCTTAAGTATCGGTATTTATCGCCCCTCTTTTCTCGCGGTAGACTCCGAAGCCTCGCTATTAGTGAAGGTCGCGAACGCCGTCGTCCCGGTTTCTCTCGGCACCAACAACACATTAAATTATGAGGGGGGAAATATCGCTTTCGGTTCAATCACCGGAACGCTAGCCACGTTTTACACAGTTTTAACCAAAAGTTATTGGGTGCGCGTAACGAACGCGACAAACCAAATTTTGACTTACTCGCTAGACGGCGGCGTCACAAAAGATGTTTTAACGATTTCCCAGTCGATGCAGTTCGACATGAGCCTGTTAAGTGGTTCTTTGGACTCCGGTAGTGCAATACAAATCGCTCACGAGGGCGTTGCTCCGACAAGCGGTAAGGCATACGTATTTTTGGCTTATTTCTTCTAATGATGAATAAAACTAACTACAGTAACGGCTGCCCTCCTTGCTCATCTAGCGAAAAGATTGACGAGATCCACGACCGTGTTTGCGACATAGACAAAACGCTACAAGGGTTAGTGAAAGATTTAATCGACGAGGTGCGAGCGTTAAACCGCTCACTGATAAAAGCCGCGTTATACGTAGTTATAGGGCTTGCAATAGTCTGGACTATTGATCATTTTGGGATTGATAAAGCAGGCGATTTTATTAATAAAGTTATAGCAGAGGGAAAAAGCAAATGAGTGGGGAAAGCAGCGGCGGCGGTTGGTTATCGGCTATAGCGCCTTCGCTTATTACTGCGGGAACGACCTTACTTGGAAATTACTTCAACCAGGGTGCGGAAAAAGACCAGGCGGAGGATCTTTCAGAAGCTCGCAAAGAGGAACTAATTCTCCAGTACAAGTTAGCAGCCTTGAAGCAACAGTATAGCGGTGGCGGTGGAGGCGGTGGCGGTGGTGGCGGCCCAGACCGGACGGCACAGCTTTTAAATGCTTATCAAAATTACATAGCTAGTAATCGAGCCGCTAAGGACAGGCAGTCTATGGCGTTTCAGGAACTAGGGCGAGCCGCGACAGCTCCGTTGTTAAAATAATGGCAAAGAAGAAACCACAACAGCAGCAGCAGCAGCCGCAATCTTCCTCCTCTGGGGGGGCGTTACTAACGCCTGTGCTCTCTCAAGGAATGTCTTCGTTGGGCGAATATCTTTACGATAGCGCGGGAAGTACCATTGGCTCAGCGGCTCCGCAAGTTGCATCGACTGTAGCTCAAACAGCTCCCGTCGCGGCGGAAGGGTTAGGTCTGGGAGCGGCGAGTGCTCCTTACGGATTCCTAACGGATGGGGCGGGGACTGCCATTGGGACGGCGGCTGATGCTACTGCGGCTGGAACTGTTGGCGCGGAAAGTTTTCTTGGTTCGGCGGCTCCGTGGCTTGGAGCGGCGGGGGCTGTTTACGGCGCTTATAACTACGCTAAGGGCTTCGGAGAACACACGGCACTTTCTGGTGCCCTAGCTGGAGCGACTACGGGCGCTGGAATCGGAACAATGATTCTTCCTGGTGTGGGAACTCTGGTTGGCGCTGGAATCGGGGGCGCGGTTGGTGCGGCTGGTTCTGCCTTTAAAAAGTCTGGAAAAGACAAGGACCAAAAAGGAAGAGACGCGGTTCGTTCTGGCTTGAAGAAGGCGGGTATCGTTGATGAGAACTATAATATTACGACAGCTCAAGGCGGCCAATTTAATATAGGTAAGGACGGAAAGGATAAGCTTTACAACTTTGATCCTAATTCTACTGCTTACACTACTCAGACTTCCGGGTATGCGATTCCTCTTTCCTATCTTGCTGGTGGCGGAGATCAGAAGCTTGCCGATGATTTTGCGGGTTACTTTACTAACGCGGCTCTTTCGGACGCGACCGATGGCGCTACCGCTAAGGCTAACGTCCGTGGGATTGCCAACAAGTTCGGCGAGGTTAATGCGATTAAGCAGCAGCTTACCCAACTTAGGGATGACGGGAGACTGGATCAGGGAAAGTATGACGCGGCGCTGAATGGCATTGATAGTCTGTTTGATATTAACGCCTATGCGAAATCACAGCCTGGTGGTGGAGGTGGGCAGCGAAATCAATCGCCTAAGAAAGTTGTGGTAGTTCAACCAGAGCCTCAAATGCCAATGGCTCCTGTGTTTACTCCAGCGTCAACTTCTTACACTCCTAGCGTCATGCCAGGGGCGACTTCAGCCACAGCTTTTGGTGGGCGGAATAGCTACTCAGATTTACTTGAAGATATGAAGCGAAGAACGACCGTTGGAAGAACATATTAGGAGAACGTAATAATGGATTATCTGGATACGCACAAAGACAAAGACAAGGATAAGGATAAGGACAAGGACACAAAGAAATGTCCTGCTTGTGGTGGGCTTTATCCTCAAGGTCAGGATTCCGAAAGCGAGAGGAACGGCGGTCCAAAGACTAGCGAAGGTAAGCCGATGCAGTCGGATGCTGAAGGTAACGGGTTCGGTGAAAAGCAGATGCGGAAAAAAGGCTACGCTAAGATGCTTGCTAAGAAAATGAACGAGGACTAATGCGTAACGTAAGCCAACTATTGATTATGGTTCGGACTCTTTCAAAGAATCTGAATTATAATCAAAATGGCACCGAAGGGATTGTCGATGAGCAGTTTATTCAAGCGTTTAATGACGCTCAAGACTACTTACAAGCCGCGCTGAACTCCAAAAATTCGGCAAACGCAATGTTTGAAGCTCAGACGATTATTCCTTTAGTAGCGAACCAGGAAGCGTATACAATTCCTGGGAGACTGTTTTTTAATAAAGAAGTTTCCTCAGTTGAGTTTAGCATTGATAGCCAAGCGACTAATTACATCCCCTTAGACAAGCGAGCCTTGATAAATCGGAACACGTCTTCGGGTAATTGGTATAACGGTTATTATGTTAGAAATGGGCAGATAAATCTAACGCCGGTTCCTGCTACTGCGACAGGTTCTTTACGAATTACTTACGAGAAGAAGTTGGACAACTTGGACAGGAACCGGGGAACTATTCTTGCAGTCACGGGGTTAACTGCGACTGGATTTACTTCATTTACTATCACAACTCCCGACGAAGTTTCTAATCCGAATTTTACTAGTATTGATTATATTTGTGTCTCTGACGTTGATGGTAATCCTAAGTGCCAAAATATTCCTATTGGATCTTACGTTAGTGGAACAGACACGTTAACGCCGAGGGCTGGCTATGTTTTTCAAACAGGAGAAACGATTGCCGCTGGTAATGTTATTACTTTCGGTAGATACACTTCGCCGGTAAGTAAGTTATTCGATGAGTGCGAGCCGTTTTTAATTCACTACGCCAATGAAGCCATCCTTCATTCTGATGGCAGTGAAGATGTTATTAAAGAAAGTTCGATATTGAATCGGATACTTGATGGACTTCTGACAGTGACCGCACAGCAGACTGCGGAACTACAAATGGTTCCCCAACGTCTTTATAGCGAGTGGTGGTAATGGCGAGGAAGGTAATAAAAAAGTATTTCGAGGATTTTAAGGGATTAGATTTACGATCTTCAAATCTTACTCGTCCTGAGAATTTCGCCTCAGTCATGGAGAATTATGAGATTCGCCGTGATTTTGCGATAGAGTCTCGGAAGGGCGTTAAACTATTAGGACAAGTTTACTCTGTGCCCGATGGGGGAGGGGCCCCCTTTGAAGAGGTTCTTTGTCCAAGGAGAGGGATTCATAGCTACATATACAGCTATGCAGATCCGAGAGGGAGTACGAGTGGAGGCTCTGTGAAGGAGGAGCTTCTGGGGTTCTCCGACTCTTTGTATAAACTTGTTCCTGGAAAAATGACAGTCGCCTATACATCTGTTGGCGTTGCGAAGTTCTCGTTTATCCCTACGGCGGCTGGTTGGATTGCCGACCTGCAAATTAACGGGGTTTCGGAATCGGGGTTTCCGCTAAACTGCGGGGTTCCAGGGCCTTCTTCGGTGACGCTAGAGGCTGTTCGAGCGGCCATTGCTGCGCGGCCTAACTTTACCGCTACCTTAACTCCATGGGCGAGGGTTAACGGGGACCAGGCTGCTGTAGGAACAATGGGTGTTCCGATTACGGTTTTTGCAGGGCATACGATTACAGTTTCAACTTCGGCTCCAACCAGAGTCGAGCTAAGAAACGTAACTACCGGGTTCCGAATTTGCCGAGACGTAATTGCTCAAACAGCAACTAGTGTAACTTTGAGACAAGCCCATTACGGTGGAACGATTGCCGTTAATAACAATGAGATTATTGGAGTAGGATTGTACCCTGCGCCGATTCTGCCAATCGTTAGTAGCGGAACCTTTAACGATGTGTTGTCAGCCGTTCCTGTTAATTACAATTTCGAGTATTGGGAGAAAGTCCATTGCCCTCACAATTTGGGGGATCAGAGGATTACTACTACTACGGACCTTAGTTTCGCTTCTCAAAAAAATACAGTTTTCGTTAACAATTCTAACTGTTGTTATATGCTTCCGTTTTTAGGGGAGATTGTTACCGTTTTTTTAGGAATCGCCATTCCGCCTAGCTTGAATGATTTTGCCTTTTCTCTTCGCGTGGCTTCTAATCTTTTAAAGTATGATGGGTTTGAAGTTTACGGGGCGGATCTTCCGCCGGGGAGAATTATCAGTGCCGCAGCGACCGCGGGAGCTGGTCTGTCGCTTGGTCAATATAAGTATTTAGTTACCTATCAGCAGATTGATGGTCGTGGAAATATTTCAGAAAGCGCAGATTTTCGGGGGCTGTACCGTCAGTCTCTCCGAAAATTTGTTAATCAAGAAACTGTAGTAACAACTACGGCGGGGAACCTGGCGGTAGACATTACCGTGCCAACCATGCAGGCGACTAGCTTGTTTAGAGGGCTCTATCGTAACTACAACCATGGGATAGCGGCGAACGGAGGGTTCCAAGTTTACGGGACTGGTGTGGTTTCGCTGACGGTGACGAGCGCTAGCGGTGCACACTCTTTAAGGGTGGGGAATCTCGCTAGTTGGACTAATGAGGTTACCGGAAGTATTCAAAGAGAATTTATTACAGCTATCAGCAGTACGTCAATCACCGTCACCGCAAGCGAGATAGGCTCTATAAAGGCGGGGAGCTTTGTTAGTAATGGACTTACGGTTAGAGTCTATCGAACTAAGGTTGGGGGAAATGTTTATTACTTAGCAAAGGAAGTGGCTCACGCAAGCGGGGTAGGGCTTATACAATCCATTACCGACGTTACTCCAGATACCAGTTTAGTTGAGCAATATATAGATCCAGATCCGTATTATCGCGACAATCCTCCTGTGCTTTCCTGGTTAACGTCACACCAGGGACTACTAGTCGGGACGGGAGATCCTCTTAGTCCTCAATCGGTGTATTGGAGTAATCCTGAAGATCCTTCAGGTTGGAGTGTTGCCAATAATCAGCTTGATGTCGCCACCTTCGATGATGGCCCAATCACTTGTTGCGCCTCCGACAAGGAGAACATGCTCGCGGTGTTTTCTCCTACTGGCTACTATAATGTCATTGGTAGTTTTGCGGATTTGTCTCTTTCTATTGATAACGTGGCTCAGGGGGACGTTGGCTGCAACAGTCCCCATACTCTCAAGAAGATTCGAGAGTCTTTAATTTATCTTTCACAGAAAGGATTTCGGGTCATAAGTGGTGGATCGCTAACCAATTTCGAGGATAGGCTTGTTAGCCGCTTCAATAATCAAGTCTATACCCAGGTCACTGGCGGAACGATTAATGCTTATGACGTAAATAAGTATTACTTTCCAAGGGCGATAGCTGTTGTTGATACGGAAAAGCAGCAATATGTTTGTTTTATTCCAAAAGAAACAACCGCCGCGTCTTTAAAGAATGTCGCTAGCGGCTCAATAACTGTTTACGATTTCGCAAACGATGTTTGGTTTGATAGAAGTTACTCCCATGCGTTTGCCGCTGGCGGAATGGCGATTTACAAAAATAACTTTATTTTTTGCGATGCTAACCTTCTTGGGAGTCCCGCGTGTTGGCAGAGGAACCTAACCGATACTATTTATGACTTCTGTGATAGCACCTCCGCTATTGTGAAAACATTTCGCCCACAGTGGGACTCGATGGACGAGCCCTCGGTTGATTACGTGGCTTTAGATTTAGCTGTTTATTCATTTACCCGAACGGCGACGAATGGTTTTACTCTTACGGTAAAAACTTATCGCAACTATCAAACATCTGTAGCCGACACCAACTTAATAATGCCGTTTGGCGTCAATGATATCGAACTAGTTAGGAAGCTTGCCAATAACAAAGCAAGAGCTTTGCAGTTAGAGTTTAGTAATGCGGTGCTTTACGAGAATCCGGTCATTACCGGCTATGAATATATAGCAGCTCTCTCCTACGCTAAGGACAGGTTAGTGCGATGACATTACGCTTTGCTTTCCCCGTCTTTGCTGAAGCTAGGAAAACTCTTCTGGCGTGGGCTCCCTTTATGCGGAGAGTGGGTAATCCGGCTTTATATATTGGGGATGAGTACGTATTCCAGGATTGGGATCCGACCCTATCGGCTGGAACGATGACGTTAGCCGATGTGCGAATTTTCATTGCTCGCTACGTCCAAGTTGGTAAAATGGTGAATATTTCTTTCTATGCAACATTCACGACGGGGGGGGTAGCTACGAATGCCGTTTTCTTTACCGTTCCTAAGTCGGCGAGGGAACAATCGCCTGGGGTAGATGGACAGTACGCTATTGTTCAGATTACGCAGGCGGCAGGCCCGGAACTAGGAACTTTAAAAATAGCAGCCGGTTCCGACATTGTGACGGGGTTTCGTCCTGGTGGTGTTAACTGGACGTTAGGGGCGAATAGATTAATCGCAGGAAACTTCTTTTATGAGGCAAACTAATGAGACAAAATAAAATGGGGGGATATAAACCCCGTCACGAAAATGCTTTCAAGAAGCAGAATGAAGCTAATATAGATGCAAGCTTAGAGCCGGAGGGTATGCCTCCAGCGGGTAAGGTTCAGCAGGACGCCCCTTGGCGAAATCATATGACTCGGCAGCAAGGACCAGGTTCCGGTGGCGGCATTATCGAAGTGGCCAGGAATCGAGCCCAGGCTGGATACGAAAGAATGAACCCACAAAGGCCCCCAATGGCGGCTCAGGGGCAAATTCCTCAAGCGTTAACCGATTCAGCTACTCCTATTATTATTCCGGCCATGGCTCCTCAGATGGCTCCTGTTATGGCTCCTCAAATGGATCCTCAGATGGTTGGGCTTGCTGGCATGGCTCAGGGCATGTTTCCCCAGTCGGCGAATGATGCTCGGCAGCAAATCATGGGCTTACCGGCAGACCTAGCAGGGATTCAAATGGCTCCGATGTCGATGGTTAGAAGTGCCCGTAGGCGAAGAGGTCCAGCTTTCTAATGGCATTAGGTAAGTGGACTAGGGTTGGTGTTGGTAAGTGGAAAGATCCGGTTTCCGGGAAGACGTGGAACTCGGACGTAGATCCGACTAAGTTCGGTGGCGTTCCTCAGTGGAAAGGGAAGCCAAACGCTAGTTATCAAGCAGCTCCAGCCGCGGCAGCTCCAGCTCCAGCTCCAGCTCCAGCAGCTCCAGCTC
>Ga0163154_10001340_pt1 | contig 38109 bp, 32 predicted proteins | sample OliLakLV19MP9P1_FD_148649 | JGI IMG/M metagenome (GOLD analysis project Ga0163154, IMG submission 148649) | Freshwater microbial mat bacterial communities from Lake Vanda, McMurdo Dry Valleys, Antarctica - Oligotrophic Lake LV.19.MP9.P1 | ecosystem: Environmental > Aquatic > Freshwater > Lake >... | reverse complement strand
AGGGGCGCCGCCTTCCGGCGCAGCTCCGCGAGCTTGGTGCGGTGCTCTGCAAGGCTCGGCCGACGCTTGCGCCCGAGCTCTTCGTCCGCGGCCTCGCCATCGAGGAGGAGCTGCGCACGACGCAGCCAGTCCTCGTAGGCAGGCATCGTCTCGGGGTGCGCTGGCCAGAGCCGCTCAGCTTCGGCCACGAGGTCGTCCAGGTCCTTCTGCGCCGAGAGCGACAACACGTCGTTCGCCTTCTGTGTCGCCTCGTCCCGCGCGAGCTGGGCGAGGCGCGCGTGCTCCGTCGCTTGTTCGGTCTGTTCCTTCAACTGCTCGTTCGCGATGCCCAGACTCGTGTTTGACACGCCGAGGCGCTGTGTCTTGTTGACGTTCTCCGCCAGCAGCACGCTGATCACGCCGAACGCGACCGCGGCCACTCCGCCCGCGACGCTCTTCGTCGGGTTGCGCCGCGTCCACAGCATGAGCTTCACGAGCCGGCTCGGCGGCTTCGCATGGATCGGCTCGTTCGCGAGGTGCCGTCGCAGGTCCGCGGCCAGCTCCGCCATCGTCGCGTAGCGCCGGTCGCGCGCCTTCTCGAGGCACTTCGCCGTGATCACCGCCAAGTCGCGCGGGATGCGCGAGCGCACCGTCCGCAGGTCCGGTGGATCGAACGTCAGGACCTGCTCGGCCACCTGGTGCGTCGTGTCTCCGTCGAACGGGCGGCGCTGGGCCAGCATCTCGTACAGCACGACCCCGAGGCTGAAGATGTCCGCGCGGTGGTCGAGGCCCATGCGCTTCGCCGCCACCTGCTCGGGGCTCGTGTACCAGTACGTCCCCGCGAACTCACCCGTCAGCGACAGCGCCGACTCGTCCGTCAGCTTCGCGAGGCCAAAGTCGGTGACCTTCGGCCGATCCTCCGAGTCGATCAGGATGTTCTGCGGCTTCAGGTCGCGGTGGATGACCCCGGAGGCGTGTGCGGCCTGCAACCCGTCCGCGACGCGCGCGACGAACTCGGCGACGTCGCGGTAGTACCCGGTCGGCACCTCGCCCGACTTCACCACGTCGTCGAGGAAGTCGCGCAGCGTCCACGAGCCCTCGACCAGCTCCATCGCGATCCACGCCACGTTGTCGCTCGTCCCGTGCGCGTGCACTGATACGAGGTTGGGGTGGTGCAACCGCCCCCCTGCGCGCGCCTCGCGCGCGAAGAGCGCCAGAGTTTTCTCCGTGATGCGCTCCGGCCGCACGAGCTTCAGCGCGACGGTGCGACCGAGGCTCAGTTGCACCGCCTCCCACACTTGGCCCATGCCACCCTGTCCCAACGGCCGCACGAGTCGGAAGTCCCCGATCACCTGCCCCGCAGCCACCCCGGGCACGTCCACCGGCGCGCTCTCACGCTGGCGACCGAAGAACGAAAATCCGCGCGGCGCGTCAGAGGGCGTGGCTGCGAGCATGGGGGCGACTTGCGACCGCTGTGGCAGGCGAGCCGCGCTGCGACACGATAGGGCCCCGCCGCCGGCCGCGCCAACCCGTCGACTTCCGACGCCCGACCCCTGCCGCCAACGCGCCGGCCGACGGCGCCGCTGCCGGGCTTCGGGTGGCGCAAACCTTCCCGCGCCCTTCAGGGTGCCGTGGTCGGGGTATCATCGAGGGGCGATGGAGTCCCTGTACCGCACGATGAGGGCCGACGCCGATGGACGCCCAACCGTGGGGCGATCCGCGCGCATGCTCGGCGTGCGCGTCGAGGGCCCTCACGCCGATGTCGTGCTCGACGACGCAGGTCAGGTGCTTCCGGGTCGTGGCGGGATGTCCGTGACTGTCGACGATCCGGCGCAGATGGCGCCCGCGCGACGCCCGCGCGGGCTCGGGCACGGCTTGAGTGAGGACCGACTGTTCGCGCTGCCGGCTCCGGCAGTTGGCGGCGCGTTGACGGTTCGAATGAATCGGGGGGCCCACGGTCTGGTCGAGCCGACTCAGCCTCGTCCGCTGGTCGCATACGAAGTCGACCTCGCTGCAACGCGACCGAAATGGCAGGGAATCGAAGCGTGGGAGGTGAATCGGTGAGTGAACTCATCGACACGCACCATGAGTTGGAGCTCGAGCTCTTCCGATTGAGGCTCCTGCGGGACCTCGGTCGACCGGAGTACACGGCAGAGGCCGAGGATGTGGTCCTCGATCGCATGGAGGCATTGTGGCTCACGCTCTCGGACGTCGAGCGACAGGTCCTCGAGGCGGAGCGCCGCGCGCGTTTCGACGACTCGCTGCCGATTTCGCGTCCAACCCAGGGGCGAGTCCTGGTCGACGTCGAACGCCACCCCGAGCGGTCGTTGCCTCCGCGGGTCTCCATCGACGCCGCCTGATGTATCTCACGGCGCATCGGGTGAGGACACGTGAGGGCATCGAGGGCGTCAACTCCTACCTCTCGCTGCACGGCGACATCGCGCTCCCGTTGGCTCACGATACGGCTCCGGACCTCGACCGCATCTCGCAGGTGGACGGCGGCCTCGTCGTGGCGCGGCGCGAGGACGTGCCGCCGGGAGGCAACCAGGTGTTGGTGTACCTCGAGCTCGCGGCACCCGATGGTGTGTCGGACGCCGAGTTGCACGGTGCCCTCGACGAGCTCGGCTCGAGCGCTCGTGTGAATGGGCTGCCCGTGTCGATGCGACGAGCGGGTGTCGCTGCAAGCTGTCAAGCCGTCGTGGCGCGGAGCGATCGTCCGTCCCACGGCATTGACGCGTTCGAGGAGCTCCGCGATGCAGTGCTGGCGCTGTGGCCGGAGCGCGACCGTCAGCAAGTCGCTGCCGGAGCGTACGTCGTCCACGCGGGCTATTCGTTCGAGGGCGTTCGGCTCTGGCTACCTTCCGCGACGCTGGCACGGGTCGAGGATTCGCCGATGCGCCGCTTGCGGTTGTCGGTGCCGGCGAACTTGCTCCGGGCTCCACACGAACCGCTCGCCGTGTTGCGAGAGGCGGCGCAGACGTTGCTCGGTGTCACGCCTTCGGAACTCGACCGCGCAGGCGGGATCGAGATCCTCGATCCGCGGACGGGAACCGTGTTCGCGCGAATTGGGGCGTGAGCGGGCGGAATCGGCTCCGGGAGTAGCGCGATACCGAGCGCGATACCGAGCCCGCGCAATCTCCACCTTCAGCCTTCGGAAGAGGTGGAGTTGGCGCGAGTTCGGAGCTTACCGCTGGGATAAGGGCGGGTGCGTCGCAACCTGGGCCTGCCTGGCAAAGACGTCCCGACGGTGACACGGTACGAAGCGGTGAAGGACTATGGCGTGATGCCCCTGGCGACGCGGAGGCCGAGGTCGTTGTTCAGGCCCTCCGGCGTGCTGACGTCGCGGAACGCCGAGCGCGCGCGCGAGGCGGCGCTGCCGAAGCTGCCGCCGCGGTTGACGCGGTTGGCACCCCGGCCATCCTGACACCACTCCCACAGGTTCCCCGCGACTTCGTGCAGGCCAAACCCGTTCGGCGCATACCGTCCCACTTCACTGTGGACAATGCTCCCATCCTCCAGGTCCGGCCAGTCGTTGATGTCGGACCAGGGCGCGCCCGCCTTCTTCGCAGTCTGATCCGCCAGGTTCACCTTGCCCCGCAGGCTCTCCCGTTCTGGACCCGTCCACCACGGAGTGTCCGTCCCACCGCGCGCTCCGTGTTCCCACTGCGCCTCGCTTGGCAAAGACAAACCGATTCGGCGCGTCCAATCCACGCTATCCAGCCACGACAATTGCTCCACCGGGTGCAGCAACGTTGGGGCGAGCTTGCCCCCTTGGTAGTAGCCCGAGGGCACCTCGCCCGACTTGACCACGTCGTCCAGGAAGTCGCGCAGCGTCCACGAGCCCGCGACCAGCTCCATCGCGATCCAAGCCACGTTGTCGCTCGTCCCGTGGGCGTGCACCGAGACCAGGTGAGGGTGGTGCAACCGCCCCCCGGCCCGCGCCTCGCGCGAACAGCGCGAGAGTTTTCTCCGTGATGCGCTCCGGCCGCACGAGCTTGAGCGCGACGGTGCGACCGAGGCTCAATTGCACCGCCTCCCACACCTGCCCCATTCCACCCTGCCCCAGCGGCCGCACCAGCCGAACGTCGCCGATCACCTGCCCCGCGGACACACCGGGCACGTCCACCGGCGCGCTCTCGCGCGGACGACCGAAAAACGAGGAGCCGCGCGGGGCGTTGGGAGGCGTGGCTGCGGGCATAGCGAGCGATTGGCGACTGCTGTGGCAGGCGAGCCGCGCTGCGATACGGTTGGGCCCGGCCGCCGGCCGCGCCACTCCGTCGACGCCCGACGCCCGACCCCTGCCGCCAACGCGCCGGCCGACGGCGCCGCTGCCGGGCTTCTTGAAGCACGGTGCCTGATGGCACCGTGCTTCTCGCATGGAGCATCCTCAGCCCGTGAGGTCGGCGATCGGGAGGGCCACCACGCGGTCGCCGAATGGCAGCCGCGCGGTACCGGTGTGCAGCACGATGCCGGCCACGAAGACGCCCTGAACCTGGTTGACCCGGTCTCTGAGGAGTGTGTCGATGCAATCGTCGAACCAAGCGTCACGGTCGCGACTCGACAGCCCGGTCACTCCGGGGAAGCCGCCGAGACAGGCGGCCTCGAGGTAAGCGCCGCGATCGATGAAGTCGTCCGGACGTCCGACGCGCTCGCCCAGCGAGAACGGATGCAAGCGGACGATTCGAACCCGGCCAGCCAGGCTCTCCGAGAGCGTCGGCAGCGTCAGGAAGTTGGTCGATCCGGTGAGCAGAAACTGCCCAGGTTCGGATTCACGGTCGACGATCTGGCAGTGACGCTGGCCCCCGCGCGTCGGTGCGCGGGAGCCAGCTCGGGTCAGATCACGGGCGCCGGCAGCCCGAACCACGCCGCGACGTCCTTCCACGTCCTCACCGGGATGAGGTCGCCCGGCGTCGGCTCGCTCTGCTCACCGAAGAGCAGCCGGTGTTCGACGATCCCAGCGAGGTGACCGAGGACGTCCGCCCGGTCGTCCACGAAGTGGGTCAGCTCGAGCTCGCGCGCGTGCACCGCCTTCTCGTCACGGTGGAGGCAGAACCGGACACGCTCCGGTCCGAGCCCCGTAGCCGCATGGAAACCAGTGTGCTCGAGCCACGCCAGCGACTTGCGCTGCACACTCGGGCCCGCCTTCGAGACGATCCAGACGTTGCCGTCGGAGAGCGCGCAGAGCGCGCGCACGACGCTGAACGCATCCGGCGCTGCCGGGGTGGTGAGCGCCTCTGCCAGGTGGGTGCCGATGAACGACGTGTCGTCCCGGCCGTCCAGGGTGGGGCCGACGATGACGCGGCCGAAATCGATTCCGATCTTCATGGTCCGATACTCCTTCTCCTCCTGTGGAGGTCTGCCCAGGAGAGCCCGAGCCATGATCGGGGTGAACGAGTCATTTTTGATAGACTATCGCTTCTCTCTATAATTGGGCATGCGCCTCGATTGGCTCCAGAGTTTCGTGACCTTCGCCGAGTTGCTGAACTTCACCCGCGCCGCAGCACGCTTGCACGTTTCGCAGCCTGCCCTCCACGAGCAGGTGGCGCAGCTCGCACAGGCCTACGGCGTCGTCCTCTATCGCAGGGTCGGGCGCACGCTTGTCCTGACCGAGGAAGGGCGCGCGCTCGAGGTGTTCGCCCGTGATTTCTTGGCGCGGCACGCCGGCTTCGCGTCCACTCTGCGTGGTGAGGCGGTCGACGCGCCCATCGTTCTCTGTGCCGGTCGCGGCACCCATCTCCATCTCCTGGCGCCGCTGCTCCGTACGTGGCGGGGCCAGCTCACCCTCGAGACCGCGGACCGGGACGGTACGCTCGATGCCGTGCGTACGGGGCGCGCGCACGTCGGCGTCGCGCCGCTGGAGGTCTTGCCCGAAAGCCTCGAGGTCCAGATCCTGCGCACCGTTGGTCAATGCGCGGTCGTCGCCAGCGCGCATCGCCTCGCGCGTCGCGCTCGGCTTTCCCTCGCGGACCTGGACAGCGAGCCGCTGATCCTCCCGCCGCGCGGGCGTCCGCACCGCGAGACCGTGACGCGGGCGCTCACGACCGAGGGCGTGCGCGCGAGTGTCGTCGTCGAGGTGGGCGACTGGGAGTTGATGATGCTGTACGCTTCGCTCGGCATCGGCGTCGCGATCGTCAACGACTTCTGCGCGCCGCCGCGGGGCGCGCGCCGTATACCCATCACGGACCTGCCCTCGCTCGACTATCACGTGTTCGTCCGGCGCAGCGCAGTGCTGCCCGCGCGGACCCAAGAGCTGGTCGGCTTCTTGCGCGGCGCGCCGCAGAAACGCGGGCGATGAGTTCGCCCGACGTGCGCGCCAGTCGCGCGCTGAGCCGCCTCCTGCGTCACAAGCCCGAGCGCTACGGCGTCACCCTCGATCACCGGGGCTGGGGCGACGTCGAGGCCGTTCTCGCGGGTCTCTGCCGTGTAGGTGTCACGCTGGACGCCGAGCGCCTCGCCGAGCTCGTCGCGCGCAGCCCGAAGCGCCGCTTCGAGCTCACCGCCGACGGCGCACGGATCCGCGCGGTCCACGGCCACTCGATCGAAGTCGAACTGGACCATCCCACTGAGCGTCCTCCGGAGGTGCTCTTCCACGGCACCGTCGCGCCGCACATCGCGGGCATCCTGCGCGAAGGTCTGCGGCCTGGCGCGCGCCGTGCCGTGCACCTCTCCGAGCGCGAAGCCGAGGCGCGCGAGGTCGGCGCGCGCCGCGGCGCGCCGATCGTGCTACGCATCGCTGCGGGTCGCATGTCCGACGCCGGCCACCGCTTCCAACGCTCGACGAGCGGCGTCTGGTTGACCGAGGCGGTGCCGCCCGAGTACCTGGAACCTCCGTCCTGGCTCTAATGTCTCGGCAAACGGTACCTCGCAGTTGCATAACGCTCTCGGCCCGAACCGGCCGCGCTGCGGCCTGGCCCCACTGGCCTCCATTCGCGCGCGCGGGATCGTCCCTGCAGACTCACCAACCGTGAGGTTGTCTCCGAGTGCGGAAACGACCCCGCGCGCACGCCTGGAGGCCACGGGAGCCTTCGAGCTCGAGATCGTTATGCAGCAGCGAGGTACCGTCTCGTCCGCGACCGAAGCGCAGCGATGACCGCCCCTGCACCTGAACAGCCCGATTTCCGCCTGCTCGTCGTCTTCGACTTGGACGAGACCGTGGTCCATACTCTGCCCGAGCGCCGCGACACGCCCTGCCGGGTGCATCGCCTCGAGGGACACACGGTCATCGAACGCCCGTACGTCTCCGAGATGCTCCGTGCTCTCGCCCCGGTGTGCACGCTGGCGATCTGGACCGTCGGAACGTCCGACTACGCCGAGTTCGTCGCCGAGCGCGTGTTTCGGCCGCATTGTGACCTGGCCTTCGTCTACAGCCGTGACCGGTGCACCCGGCGTTTCGACCCCGCGACATCGATGGACTACGACGTGAAAGACCTGAAGAAGGTCTTCCGGCGCGGGTTCCCGCGCGAGCGTGTACTCATGGTCGACGATACGCCACGCAAGCTGGAGCGACATTACGGCAACCTCGTCACCGTGCGCGAGTTCCTCGGCGAGCCCGAGGACGACGAGCTACCGCATCTGACGCAGTTCCTGCTCTCGTTCGCGGAGGTCCCCGACGTCCGACGCATCGAGAAGCGCGGATGGCGACGGGCTGCAAGGGCAGAGTGAGCGCGAAGCGAAGTTTGCCTCGCGCATAGGACGTCCGAGCAGGGTATTTCGAACCTCGACGTCCCTTTCGATTGGGGGGCGGTCGCGGACGGCGCTCTGGCGGGAAGCGCCCATGAGCCACGAATGGAACGCGATCCTCGTCAGCGGGCTTGCGCGGGCTTACCAAGAAATCGGCGCGCCGACTCGGCTCGTATCCTGCGCTCTGCTTGACGTGCTACCTCTTCGCGAGCGTCGCGGCGATGGTCGTATTCGGCCTTGCGCTGGGCATCATCCACGCGTTTTGGCGAGCGCGCGGTTCCGCGCCTGTTGATTGCCGCGGGCCTGCAAGCATGGGGGCCGACTTGCGACCGCTGTGGCGTGCGAGCCGCGATCCGGGAGGGTAAGGTCGAGCCCGCGGGTGCGCTACACAGTCGTCGCCGGCCTTCGCCGACTCGATATGCTCGAGGCGGCGTTGCCACTCGTCCGGTGCCACGCCTTCGCGCGTGCTACACCCTCCGCTCAGCTCGACACCTGCCCGCGGCGATCTGCCGGGTTCCGGGAGGGTGAAGTGGTGAAGGACTAAGGCGTGATGCCCTTGGCGAAGCGGAGGCCGAAGTCGTTGACCCGGGCCCCCGGCGCGTAGGTGCTGCGGAGCGCCGAGCGCGCGTTCGAGGCGGCGCTGTTGAAGCAGCCGCCGCGGCCGACGCGGTTGGCGGAGCCAGCTGCTGGCGCCACCGGGTCCGTCGAAAATGCGGCCGAGTAGTTGCCAAAGCCGTCCAGGCACCACTCCCACAGGTTCCCTGCCACTTCGTGCAGCCCGAACCTGTTCGCGGCATACCGTCCCACCTCGCTGTGCACAACGATCCCATCTTCCAGATCCGGCCAGTCGTTGATGTCGGACCAGGGCGCGCCACCCTTCTTCGCCGTCTGATCCGCCAGGTTCACCTTGCCTCGCAGGCTCTCCCGTTCAGTCCCCGTCCACCACGGAGTGTCCGTCCCACCGCGCGCTCCGTACTCCCACTGCGCCTCGCTCGGCAAAGACAAACCGATGCGGCGCGTCCAATCCACGCTATCGAGCCACGACACTTGTTCCACCGGGTGCAGCAAGGTCGGCGCGAGATTGCCCCCTTGGTAGCTGGACGGGTTCCTGCCCGACACTCGCAGCCACTGCCCCTGCGTCGTCTCGTGCTTCGCCAGGAAGTGCGCCGACAGCGTGACTTCGTGCACGGGTGATTCGATGCCCGCAGCTTGCGCATCGAAGTTGCGCCCATTCGGATCAGTTGACTGCGCGCCCATCCAGAACGTTCCCTTCGGGATCAGCACCAACACCACACCGGTCGCCTCCGTCAAGACCAGGCGGCCGTCCGCGCCCCGCACCGCGGGCTCGCCCGTCTGCAGGTGCGCGAACTCCCACAGCTCCGAGTCCGGATCCATCCCGATCGGTAAGAGGCCGAGTTGCGGCGTCAGCTTCAGGTCACCGTACTTCGGCGACGCCTCGATCGCTGCGATCGCTTCGGCCCAGAGCCGGCTCGCTTCCGCGCCCGACACGCTGCGTTCATGGATCGTGCGCGCGAACTCGAGGCGTCGTGGCACGCTCCAACCGTAGGCCTCCGACACAGCCTCGGGCTCTGGCGACAGGAGGCCCGAGCGCGGGTCCTTCAGCGCCTCGAGCGGCGTTATCAGCTTCGACAGGTTCGCGTTCCACCAGCGCGCGTTCTCCTTGCCCTCGGGGAAACGCCAGTCTTGCCGCTCGTCCAGCCGCGCGCGCAGGGCGGCGAGTTCGGATTCCAGAGCGGTCACTTGAACCGGATCCGCGGGCGTGGGCTCCTTCCCCTCCGAGCCATCCGTCCCCTGCGCTTGCTTCAACGCTGCCGCCAGCTCCGCCAGCTTCGGGAACTCCGGATGCGCCTGCCGATCCGCCTCCCGCTCCTCCGCTGTTTGCGACAACGCTAGCGCCCGCAACTCGTCGCGCTTCGCGTAGTGCCGCGGCAGCTCGTCCACCAACGCTTGGGCCTCCCCGATCCAGCGCTCGTAAGCCTCGACCTTGTCCGGGTCCGCCGGCCACAGATCTTCTGCCTTGGCGATCAGGTCCTCGTAGTCCTGGATCGCTGACAGCCGCAGCACCTCGTCTGCCCGTCGCTTCTCGGCCTCTGCGGTCAAGCGCTGCGCCTCGGCGGCTTCTTCCGCGCGTCGCGTTTGCGCTGCCAGCGACTCGTTCGTCGTACTCAGCTCGCTAATCAGGCCATCGCGCTCACCGATGGTCTGTTCGAGGGTCGTGTTCGTCGTCGCGAGGGTTGCATTCGCCGCGCCAAGGCTCGAGTTCGCCACGCCAAGATTCGTATTCGCCTCGCCGAGTCGCTGCGTCTTCTTGACGTTCTCCGCCAAGAGCACGCTGATCACGCCGAACGCGACCGCCGCCACGCCGCCCGCGACGCTCTTTGTCGGGTTGCGTCGCGCCCAAAGCATGAGCTTCACGAGCCGGCTCGGCGGCTTCGCGTGGATCGGCTCGTTCGCCAGGTGCCGCCGCAGGTCCGCGGCCAGCTCCGCCATCGTCGCGTAGCGGCGGTCGCGCGCCTTCTCCAGGCACTTCGCCGTGATCACCGCCAGATCGCGCGGAATGCGCGAGCGCACCGTCCGCAGGTCCGGCGGGTCGAACGTCAGCACCTGCTCGGCCACCTGGTGCGTCGTGTCACCGTCGAACGGGCGGCGCTGCGCCAGCATCTCGTACAGCACGACCCCGAGGCTGAAGATGTCCGCGCGGTGGTCGAGGCCCATGCGCTTCGCCGCCACCTGCTCCGGGCTCGTGTACCAGTACGTCCCCGCGAATTCGCCCGTGACGGACAGCGCCGACTCGTCCGTCAGCTTCGCGAGGCCAAAGTCGGTGACCTTTGGCCGATCCTCCGAGTCGATGAGGATGTTCTGCGGCTTCAGGTCCCGGTGGATGACCCCGGACGCGTGTGCCGCTTGCATGCCGTCCGCGACGCGCGCGACGAACTCGGCGACGTCGCGGTAGTACTCCGCGGGCACCTCGCCCGACTTGGCCACGTCGTCCAGGAAGTCGCGCAGCGTCCACGAGCCCTCGACAAGCTCCATGGCGATCCAGGCGACGTTGTCGCTCGTCCCGTGCGCGTGCACCGACACCAGGTGGGGGTGGTGCAACCGACCCCCCGCCCGCGCCTCGCGCGCGAAGAGCGCCAGCGTCTTCTCCGTGATGCGCTCCGGCCGAACGAGCTTGAGCGCGACGGTGCGACCGAGGCTCCGTTGCACGGCCTCCCACACCTGGCCCATGCCGCCCTGTCCCAGCGGCCGCACGAGCCGGAAGTCACCGATCACCTGACCCGCGGACACCCCGGGCACGTCGACCGGCGCGCTCTCACGCTGGCGACCGAAGAACGAGAATCCGCGTGGCGCGTCGGGAGGCGAGGCTGCGAGCATGGAGGGCGACTTGCGACCCCTGTGGCAGGCGTGCCGCGACCGCAGAGGGTAGGGGCGATACGGAGCCTGCGCAATCTCCATTATTTGGCCCCCTCACCAAAGACCCTTCCATCCGCGATAATGCGCACAGAGGCGCGGAAGAGTTCGATCGTACGACGATCGTGGTGCGTCCTCGCGATCCCAACCTCATCAGGCGGTGACAAGGCACTCGCACTGCCGGCCACTTTCCTGGAAGTAGGTCAGCCCAGCAGATCGACCTTGGCGTGGATACGCGGAGTTCGTGCCAGCCCTCGGTCGCAGGTGAATAGCGTGGCGCCGAGCGCTTCCGCGAGCGCCACGTAGACCGCGTCGTAGGCCGAGAGGTTGTGACGGAGCGCGAAGACACGCTCCAGGAGGAACGTGTGAGCGTGCCGCGTGAGGGGGAACGCGGAGAGGTCCTCGAGGGCCTCGAGCCCACGCGGCGGCTTCACTTGATTGGACGACACGTAACGCCGCATCACCTGAGCAACCTCGATGTCGAGTAGATGTGGCGCGTGCCGAGAGTTCTCGGCAAAGACGCGCTCGCCCACTTCTCGACCGACCTCAGTATCGAGCAGCAGCTCGATCATCGCCGAGGCATCGATCACGATCACGCGGAGTCACGCTCCTTGCGCAGCGCCTCTGCGGCAGACTCCGACAGCCGCACCGGCTTGCGGGCGCGCAAGCGCTCTCGCATATCGTCGGCGGTCGGTAGCGACGCATAGCGGATAATTTCGGCGAGCAAGAGTTCCGACAGCGACAGACCCGCTTGCGCTGCGCGGATCTTGAGCCGCCGATGGATCGCATCGGGGACGTTCCGGATCTGGACCGACTTCATGCACTACGTATAGTTGCATGCAGAGTGCATGTCAAGCGGCAGGATGCATGGAGCATCCTCAGACCGGGAGGTCGGCGTCGGGAGGGCGACCTCGGAGCGAGAACTTCCGCGGCTAAACGAGGCGCTCGCGGCGACACAGCCCCAACTCCAAGTCGCCATGCGCCTCCCCGACGCCCTCGCCCGCTTTCTCGTCGCACTCCAGGCGGATGGTCGCTCGCCGCACGCTGGTCACGGAACCGGCCCATCCGCCAGGCACCTCGTCCCACGCCGCGCCATCCCAGCGCGCGACGTCGCTGTCGCCAAGGCTTCCAGGAGGCAAGGCCTCCCTTCAGGTGGCACTGGGCACGCCACCGCCCCTTCGGCGCTCGGCTTCGAAATCGGCGTGTGGCCGCCCCCCTCCCGCCCCTGCTGGGGTACGGCCCCAAGTCTGCCACCGCGTCCACGACCCCGCACAAGGTGCTCCGATGAACAACGAAGTCCTGCAACCTCTCTCTGCTGGCGTCGCGTTCTGCGCGCTTCTCCTGACACCGATCCCTGTGGCGGCGGCTCAGTCGAATGCCGAGTTGAGCGCCTTCGTCGATTCGATCGCCGCCCAGGCCCACACCCACATCGCGGCGCACGCGCCGTCGTCGGGTTCGAGCATCAAGCTAGCGGTATTCCCGCCGATGCGCACGAGCGAGACCAAGAAGTGCCTCTCGAGCCTCTTCGCGGAAGACATCGTCGAGGCCATCGTGCGTCAGGCGCCGACTGGGGTCACTTCGCTCGCTGGTGGCAGGCTTGTCCAGGCGCTCCGCGATGAATTCATCTCGCCCGCGGCCTACCGTCAAGCGAGCGACGCGGCAAACCTCGCCTCGTACTTGCCCGTGGATGTCTTCGTCAGCGGGACGATCGTACGTGAGGAGGCAGACTGGATCGTTCGCGTTCTGGTTGCCAGCACGGCCGACGGGGTGAAACGCGACGAGTTTCGCGTGCCCGTACCACGCGGTCTGGAGCGCTGGCTCCTCAGGCGCTTGAAGGATCGCGGGAGCGATGCGCGTGACGCCTTCGGTGACCAAGACGGGATCGAACCGATCATCTTCGACGATGCCGCGCGCAACGTCTTGCTGCGCCGTCGACTCGCGCATCTGGTGGACGAGTTCGCGCGTGCGATCGAGCCTATGGCCGACGCAGGCAGCGCACCACGCCGGATCGGCATCATGCCGGTTTGGCGCCAGGACACCGACGGATACTCCCAGTTCTCCGAGATCCTCCACAAGGTGCTCGGCGACAGGTTCAGCGGGGCGATGCACGCGCCGACGATCGGCAAGAGGCTCTTCGACCTTCAACCCGCGCGGTCCCTGAACTGGTACACCTCCGACCTCCTGGAGCCCTGGACGCTCACGGAGACCGGCCTCGACGCGCTCGTCCAGGCCTACTACCAACAGGTCGACGGAGGCGGACTGCGAGTGGTTCTCCGCTGGAACCCCTATTCCAGTGGCGGCACTGCCTTCGAGATGTCGGAGCATTTCGCCGATGCGCGCATCGAAGGATATGTCGCGGACTTGATGAAGGCGCCTTCGAGCTCGAACTACAAGTTCCAGGACGTCGAGATCGACGACAAAGCTGAGCTCCAGTTGGCGCTCGAAAAAGCAGCACTCGATCTCGCCGCCACAGTCCAGAGCGGACTCGAGGAGAATGCTGCGATCTACGTCGTCCCGGTGCTCACCCCGGCCACGGCCGCTGCTCGCGCCGCGCTCGAGCAACTCTGGGGCGAGCTGGACATGGAGCAGCGACGTCTCACCGAGCTTGCGAACGAAGAGGGTCTCGACCTCGAGAAGGTGATGAACGAGCGAAAGATATGGATCGCAGGAGACGAGTTCGAGTCCTACCGAGCGGCCGAGCAGACCGTCATGGCGAAGCTCGAGTCGAGCCTGGCCATGATGAAGTCCGGGCGCATCGAGAAACACTTGGCCTCGCAGCTCAACGACGCGCTGCGCGTCAAGAACGCATTCCCACGCAACCGGCTCCAACTCTCGGAGAGGTCGATGACGGGCGGCGGAGCGGGCCACCGAGACATCCGCAACCGCGGCAACAGTCCGAAGCAAGCTCCGAAGGCATTCAGCCTCTCCAGCTCTCGCTATTGGATCCTGCCCAGCATCGAGCACGTCGGCGACCATGGCCTCCGGATCGTCGTCGAGATGCTCGACAACGAGACCTATGAAGAGGTGAAGGGGGGAATCATCGTCAGGGACGTGCCACACAAGATCGCCAAGCTCGTACGGGCATCGCTCTCGAAGTTCGACATGCAGATGCCCGAGGACTTCCTGCAGCCGTTCCGAACAGCCGCTGCCGAGCACAACGACGGCACTGCTGAGCGTCCGGTCGGTGTGGACGAGGCGGACAAGTCAAAGACCACGGGCACGGCCTTCGGCCTCGCGGGAGTCCATTGCATCCACTGGACGCCCGGCGCGAGAGGCAGCGCACTTGCGAAGAGGATCCGCGCCGCGAAAGAGCTGTCCACGATGGTCCAGGGCCAGCGCGGCGCGCAGGTCGACCCGATCGCCCTCGGTGTGCCGCTGCAATCGGAGTGTGAGCTGCTCTACGACCCGAAACGACCCGGAGCGCAGAAGGCTGCCGAGCGCTTGCGCGCGGCCTTGGTCGGCGACCACGGGCCGTTCCTGGGCGCGGACCAGCACGAGCTCATCAGGGACCTCGACCCGCTGACCCGCTCGATCGGCGACTTCCCCGAGTCGATACAGGCCGACCTCCGCAAGGACCTAGCGGCTGGTGGCTCGGCGGCGACCGTACTGCTCGTCATCACACGCTGACGTACGTGACCGGAGTCGCGGGTTCGATTCGAGCCCGATTGCGCGTGAAAAACGGGGGCGATCCCAAACGGGTCGCCCCCCGCCTCGTGCTGGCACGAATTCATGGAAACGCGTGAGCCCATGGCGTGTGCGCCCCTGATACCGCTGAACCCCCATCCTCGAAGGTATGAACATGCGCCCTGAGCCCGAACGCCAGCCCGTCCGCGTAAGCCGTTCGCTCCGCAACTCGGAGCCCGTGCCCCCTGACCGCGGCCAACCGCCGTCGCGCCGCCCGGCCGCCCGCGCGGCCCCGCGCTCGGACGATGCGCCGCCCCGCGCGGGCGCAACCGCGCCGCCGGTCGAGACCGGAGGCCCGCGCCGGTGGGTGCAAGTCGCGGCACTGGCGCTGGTCGCTGCGGCCGCGATCGGGCTGACCCGCAGCGGCGACGCTGTCGCCGCGGGCGACGACACGGCGTCGCCAAAGTACCAGCGGCATCTCGCAGGCGGCGCCCCTGTGTCTGTGCTGCTCGAGCCCGACCGCAAGCTGACGCGTGAGGTGCGCAAGTCACTGCTCTCGGGCGCTGACCTGATGGTCCCGGGGGATCCGATGATTCCTGCGGAGCTCGTGCCCGAGCTCGCGGCCGAGGACGTCACTTGGTGCCGCATGACGTTCCTCGACACCTGCGCCGAGGACGGCGATTGGGTGAGCGTGCACCTCAGCAACGGCATGGTCTTCCCGCGCTTCCCGATCCTGCACGCCGGTCACCAGATCGCGATCCCCGTCAAGGGTGGTGTGGCTCCAGTCGCGACCCTCGTCGCCGAGATCGACGGCCAGGGTGGTGTCACGGTTGGCGCGATCAGCGACGACGGCGTCTGGTACAGCTCGGTGCTACCTGTCGGCGGGACGCAGCAGATCCCAGTAAGGGCCCGTTGAGATGGGACATCAGTTCCAGACCCTGTGGCGCGATTGCGCGCCCTTCCGCGTCAGTGTCGCGTTGTTCCTGACGGGAATCCTCGTCATCCTCACCTGAAGATCCTCCGAGGTGCACCGTGCTCGAGAGCCCCATCCTCCGCACCCTATTTCTTTTTCTGGGTTGCTACTTCCTCGTCAACTTTCTCGGGATGTTCGGCTGGTTGCTCCCCGTGCTCGCCGTCGCCTCCGCTGGCATCGTGGCGACCGTCACGTGGCTTTACCACGTCGACTATCCACGCCTCTCGGGGCTGTACACGCAGCCCTGGGCAGCGCCCGTGATCGGGTTCGTCTGCCGCACGGTTCTGGGTGTCCAGTCGCCAGTCGGTACGAACCCTGACGCTGTCCCGCGCCCGGTGAACGCGGTGTCACGGCGAGTGAACACGTCGAACCAGCGCGAACACCCACGGGACACGTCGCAGGAGAGCGCCAAGGTCGAGGTCGACGACGACGAGCGCGAGGACCAGCGCGCTCTGCGCCTCGTGGCCGAGGCTGACTATGCCCGCGCGGAGGCTGCGCTCGTAGCGACCGTTCGTGGACTCGATGCCGGCATTGCGCGCCTCTTGCGCTCGGTACGCACAAACGTCGAAGTGCGCGCATTGAGCGCGCGTGACGCCGTCCAGCCGCCGCTCGGCATCTACCTCTGCGTCGGGCCCAAGGGGCTCGGCAAGCAGAGCCTCGCCCGTGCGTTCGCGCGTCAGGCCTACGCCGAGCCGTCAGCGACTGTAATCGACCTCGCCGATGCGACCGACGGGCGCGGCGAGCTCCTGGCTGCCGCGCGCCAGAACCCGCACCAAACCATCCTCCTCCTCGACATCGATCGCGCGAGCGAGGACCTCTTGCGCGATCTATCGACGATCGCCGAGAAGGGGACATTGAAGGACGGCAAGGGCTTCGTGTCGTTCCGGCACTGCTTCCTCTTCCTGTGTCTCGACCGAGCAGCGGACGCCTGTCAGCGCCTGCGAGCGATGGCGGCCGGGTCCATTCGCGCCACCTCGGTGATCCAGGTCATCACGCAGGACACCGCGTTCGACGCACGCCTCGCCTCCGTGATCGACGAGATGCTGTTCTTCGAGCTGCCGCCGCTCGAGGTGCAGGCCGAAGTCGTGCTCGCGCTCATGCAGGAGGAGTGCCAGAAGTACGAGCTGGAGCTGGCCCGAGTCGACCCCGAAGTCTTGATGCGCGAGGTGCGCAGCATCGAGCGTACGAAGAGCTTCGAGCAGACCCCTGGACGGATCGCGAAGCGGCTGCGAGCCGCCATTCTCGCGGCGCGGGCGGCGGGGAGCGCGGTCGAGGTCTCGGCAGGTCCCGACGATGAGCCGCTCGCGCTCGCGCCCTCGGGCTCGACTGTCAGCTCTCTGCCGATCGTCGAATCAGCGCGCGAGCAGCACGCCTCCGAGCGCGACCGCCAGGGCCGCGTCTGAGCCTGAGGGAATCGTGCATCGAGGGGCGTGGGGTTGGCCTCCCCGCGTCCCTCTACTCGTTCGTGCGCCCCTGGCGGGGCGCGCGATCGACCCCACTCCACGAGCGTGCCATGTCCGACATCCTCTTGCGCCTGACCGACAAGAACGCGCTCCTCGCGGCGCTCGACCGACTCCGCAACGAAGGCGGGACGATCCTCGACCCGCTCGAGCTCGCCCGTGTCCTGAAAGGGCGAGTCAAGGGCCAGGACCACGTCATCGACGACTTCGCGCAGCTCTTGTGGCTCAACTACGCGAAGCGCGACCGGAAGCGACCCGTCGCGAGCGTCCTCTTCGTTGGCCCGACAGGGACCGGGAAGACGGAGCTCTGCAAGGCCCTCGCAGAGCACATGTACGGGGACGACGACGCGTGCCTCGAGTTCGCGGGCCCGGAGCTCTCGAACCCCGAGAGCAAGGCGCGCCTCATCGGCAACCCGCCCGGCTACAAGGACCCGCGCGGTCAACTTACGGGGCCGATGATCAACAACCCCAAGCGGCTGGTCGTGTTCGACGAGATCGACAAGGCGCACCCGCTGATCGCCGACCTGTTCCTGAAAATGATGGGGGACGGCAAGCTGACCGAGCAGGGCACGGGCAAGGTCGCGGACTTCACGCAGTCCGTGATCGCGCTCACGAGCAATGAGGAGTTCGAGACGATGCTGGAGCTCCAGGAGCAGATAAGCCACCCCGATGAGCTCTCGAACGCGATCAAAGGGCATCTGATTGCTGGCGGACGTTGGCGCCCGGAGGTGCTGGGTCGCATCGATCGCGTCTACGTCTACAAGCCGATCCCGCTCGAGGTCGTGGCCGAGATCCTGGCGATCAAGTTCGAAGGACTCGCTGCCAGCTACGCCGTTGCATTGGAGCACATCGAATTCGAGCTCTTGCTCGAGCTATTGAAGCGCAGCGACAAGGTCAAGAACTTCGGCATCCGCGGAATGGTGCAGATCCTCGACCGCGACATCGCGCCCGCGATCTTGCGCGCCAAGGAGGCCGGCGCGCGACGCGTGCGGCTCGGGCTCGATTCCGTCGGCCAGCCGACAGTCGAGATCGTCGAGCGAGTGAGCTGAGGAGGCCAGCATGGACGACACCTCGTTCCTCGCCCTTCGCAGGGACTTCCAGAAGGTCCCAGCGGTTGCGATCACGATCCTCGTAGCGGCCGAGGTCTTGCCGCTCGAAGCGCTGGCCGCGCCTCTGCGTCTCTTGATCGTGATCGCCTGGTTCGGCTCGGTCCTGGCCCTGTGCTGGACCGCGCTGGCTCCGCTCGACCGCTACCTCGAAGCGTGCTACGCATGGCGCTTCGAGGAGGCCGGACCAGCGCTCGAAAAGACCTGGCGGCTGTATCTGCACTCGCTGCGTCAGGCGCGTCGCCCTGCGGTGATCACGGTAGGGGTGTTCTTCCTGTGCCTCGGCCTCGAGACTCTTGCGGCGTGGCCACCGCTCGTCGCGCTACGCGCCCTTGCGCCGCTGTATCAGGTCGGCTGGTTCGTCAGCGGGCTCGCGCTGCTCGCGTATCCGCTCGTGGGCGGGTTCCTCGTGACCGAGGCCTTCAACCGCCATCGGATGCTGATCGAGCAGGTCGAGACCGATGACGCCCGACCCCGGTCGGTGCTCGAGCTGACCAAGCAGCCTGCAGCGGCGGCCAACCGGCCCAATGTCGAGGTTCTGGGACACTATCGCTTCCGCGCCGGTGGCTTCGATTGGCGCTGGGAGGACTTCCACAAGAACGCGATCATCTTCGGCGCAACCGGTACGGGGAAGACGGTGTGTGTATTGAATGCGCTTTTTGATGGTCTCATGAGTTCGGCTTCAGGGGTCGAGCACCCGGCGGCTGGGCTCGTCCTCGACCCCAAGGGCGACTTCGTCGACAAGCTGCAGCACTTGTTCCGTCGCCTCGGGCGAGAAGCGGATCTGGTCACGCTCGACCCCGTCCGCCGGCGAGACGTGCGTTGGAACCCTCTGGACGCGCCGGACGACGACGAGCTTGAGCTCGCCGCGCGCTTCGCCGCGGTCCTAGAGTCGATCGGCATGCGGCAGGGCCAGGAATCGTTCTGGGTCGACTCCGCAAAGGCCTTCCTGCGCCACGCCATTGCGCTGCTGCGGCTGACGAACGAACCGAACGAGCCACCGTCCTTCAAACAGGTCTATGAGCTGGCGATCAACTCCGACGCGCTCAAACAACGGCTGGAGCGCATGCCGTTCGTCGATGAACGTGCGGACCAGGCGCTCGCGTACTTCGCGGACCACTGGTTGGTGATGGCGAGTGACACTCGGTCTGGAGTCCAGGGCCATCTGACGAACATGTTGGACCCATTCTTGATGGAACCCTACGCAACCGTTTTCTCCGGGCGTTCGACCGTACGGATGGCCGAGGTGCTCGACCAGGGTAAAGTGCTTTACGTGCACATGCCGCTCGCGGAAAAGGAAGCCATGGCCAAGGTCGTCGGGACATTCGCAAAGCTGGAGTTCTACCGCGAGGTGCTGCGTCGCCCAGACAAGGTGCGGCGGAGCTTCTTCCTCTGCGACGAGTTCCAGGCCTTCATGACCCAGGCACCAGGGCGTGGCGACGCGGACTTCTTCGAGCGCTCCCGCCAGTCGAACCATGTCAACCTCATCGCGACACAGAACATCCCGGCCCTGGAGAAGGTCCTCGAAAAGGAACCCGCGGTGCACAACCTGCTCGGCAACTGTGGGCTGAAGTTCTTCCTGCGCAACGACGACGCGAAGACCAACAAGTACGCATCAGAGCTCTTTGGCGAGAAGCTCGTTGCGATGATGAGCCAAAACCTGGGTGGCGGCGGTGCGGGGATGCGCGCAGGAGCCGCACAGGGTGCGAACCTCAACTACGACGCGCGGGTGCGCAAGGAAGTCTTCACACGGCTCGCGGTGCCTGCGCGTGAAGAGGGCTTGGACGTTGCCGAATCGATCTGTCACGTCGCGTCTCGCGCGCGCGTCACGAAAGAGCGCTTGCGCTGGAAGGTCCACCCGCTCTCTGCCTGAATCGAGGTATGCACATGCTGCTACGACTCCTCCTGACATTAATCCTGTTGTACGTCATCGTCGGCTGGTTTCTCTGGCCGAAGCTTGCCGCGCTGCAGGCCGCGATCGCCGCCCACTTCTCCTGGATGAAGCCGTGAGGCAAGCGACATTTACCGAGTGGCGCGTGTGGTCGGTTTGTGCATTGACTTCATTTGGATGCGATCTGAGATGGAACTCCACGAGAACGACGAGTCGTCAAACGTACCGGTGAACGCTGAGCTCATCGAGGCGATCTTCTCCGAATACATCGGGCAGCGCGCGCCGACCGACCAAGGCGACTTCGAGGCGTGGCTCGCGGGTCAGCGACCTGCCGAGCGTCCGCACTTGCGCGAGCTCTACGAGGACCTGAGGGTTGTCGGTTATGGCGACGCTGCATTCATGCGGAAGGAGTCGGCGGCCTTGGCGCCCAGCGCGGAGCATCCGGGCGCGGATGACGTACATGACAAGGAGCGGGAGCCGGGCAGCCCCTTCGGCGGCTTCCGCCTCGTGCGGCGTCTTGGGCGTGGCGGGATGGGTGAGGTCTGGGAGGCCTGGCAGCTCCCGTTGAAGCGGCGTGTAGCGCTGAAGCTATTGAATCCCGAACTCGCCTCGTCCGAGCGCGCACGCGCGCGCTTTCTGCGCGAGGCGGAGGCCGGCGCGCGCCTACGACACGAAGGCATCGTCGCGGTCTTCGACTATGGCGAGGTGGCGGGAACGCCGTACATCGCGCAAGAGCTCGTCGAAGGGGGCTATTCGCTGGCGCACCAGATCAAGGAGCGGCAGATGAGCAAGTCCGTGGCCTCGGATGTCTATCTGCGTGTCGGGCGTCTATTCGTGCAGGTTGCGCGGGCGCTCGCCGCCGCCCACGAGGGCGCGGTCGTGCATCGAGACGTGACCCCATCGAACATCCTGATCGACCCCTCTGGGCGTGCGAGGGTCGCGGACTTCGGATTGGCTTGTGTTGTCGGCGTCCCCAACATCAGCACGAGCGGGGACTTCTCTGGCACGTTGGAGTACCTCAGCCCGGAGCAAGCCATGGCTCGCCGCATCGGCATCGACCATCGCACGGACATCTTCAGCTTGGGCGTGACGCTGTACGAAGCGCTGACCCTGAAGCGACCATTCACTGGCGATTCAATGGCCCAGGTGGTCGAGAAGATCATGTACGAGGAGCCGCCCGACCCGCGCACGATCCGCTCGCAGGTGCCGCGCGATCTGGCAGTGATCTGCGCAAAGGCGATGGAGAAGGAGCGGCGCCGTCGCTACCCCACGATGCAGGCGATGGCGGACGACCTGCAGTGTTATGTCGAGCAGCAACCGATCCGGGCGCGGCCACGGGGACCCGTACGAAGGGCGCTCGTCTGGGGGCGCCAGAATCGGCTCGCTTTGGCCGTGACGGTTGGGCTCTTCGCGCTGGGCCTCGGGACGCTACTGCTCGAGCGTCAGCGCGTTGAGCGCGCGCGCGCCGAGCAGATGGCCGACTTCGCGCGACTGCGGCAGTGGCGAGAGCGATACGAGCGGAGCTGCCTCGTCGATCCAGGCTCGGGAGGCGAGCTGCGCGCGCTGTTGGCCGACGCACAGGCGCTCGCGTTGCGTCGGTCGGTGCACGAGCGGCGCTTGCTCGACCTGCGCGAGCGCGCGTTGCCGCGGTCGCCGGGAGACGAGGAGCTCGACCGGGCGAGCTCATCGGACCATGATCGCTTACGCTTCGAGCAGGCGCTCGAGCGAGCACGCCTGGCCGAGGGGGCCCAGCAACGAGCTGCCGAAGACGCCGAGGCAGACGCTGCGAGTGCAACAGTGGGGTCAATCATCGCGCAGTTCGCAGATCCGGTCACACTCGGCGCGCACGTGGCCGCGCCGTCGAACGAGTTCCTTGCGCTGGAGGAGCGCGTCCGAGCAAGGAAGACTTGGCGCTTCGAGTCCGAAGAGTTGCAGTGGGAGCATGACGCGACGCGCGAGTTCCTGAGGGCTCTTGACGAGCTCCTCACCGACGACGGCTCTGTCGCCCGGGTGAGCGCGTTCGCTGGGTTGGCCCTTGACGTCGAGCGACGCAGCGTCACTGGGCCGGACGCGCTGCTGGCCTGGCAGAGGGCACTGCGGGACGTCGCAGATGTCGACCTCTACCCACACTATTGTGGCCTCCGCCTGCAGCCACAGCATGGCCTATTGCCGCTCGATGTGGACCCATGCACCAAGCTCTGGGAGTTCCTCTATGTTGCAAGTGGCGATCGACCAAAGCGCCGCGCTGACGGTGAGGGGTGGGAGCTCGGTCGCAGCGATGGGATCGTGATGGTGTTGCTACCTGGGGGCCGCTTCCGCATGGGTTCAGCGCCGGAGAACGGCGGTGCAGTCGAGCCGCACGGCCGCGCCGCTCTCGACTACCCGGACGAAGACGAGGGCCCGTCGCACGAGGTCGACCTCGCGCCCTTCTTCATCAGCAAGTACGAGCTGACGCAAGGGCAGTATTCCAAATGGATGCGATCTGGAGCCGCTCGCTCGAAGAGCGGCTTCGCTCGAGGAGATCGGAGCCAGGACGGAGGGGTGCATCCGCTGGAGCAGATCAGCTGGTACGAATCGATGCAGCTCGTGCAGAGCATGGGGCTCTGCTTGCCGACCGAGGCCCAATGGGAGTACGCCGCGCGCGGTGGTTCGACAGGCAAATGGTGGTGCGGCGAGGAGCGCTCGAGTCTCATCACTGCGGGGGGCGGTCGAATCAACCTGGCGGACCGCGCGGCCGCGGCGTCGGGCGCGCGGTGGCCAACCTTGCTCGTCTGGCCCGAGTACGAGGACGGCTTCAAGGTTCACGCGCGGGTGGACGCCCTGGAGCCGAACGGTTTCGGGCTGTACCACACCGCGGGGAACGTGGCGGAGTGGTGCCTCGACCGCTACGCGAGCTACGCGGAGTACCCCTACGTCCTACCAGACTCCGGTGAGCGTTTGCGCCCAGATGTGGAGCGTCGCGTCGTACGAGGCGGCTCGTTCATGACGGGCCCGAACGAGTGCCGCTCGAGCCATCGACACATGGAGGCGCCAGAGTACTCGCGCGCGGACCTCGGCCTGCGACCCGTGCGCGCGATCCGGTGACGGCGGCCCGAGGCCGAAGTGCTCAGAGCGGTCCTGGGCGGCGACATTGCGCGCCACGTTTTTCCTCGCGCCGGGGGGGCGCTCCCACGCGCGCAGGTACGCCGCTCGGTCGCTATCGTAGGAAGGTGCCACTGCGGCGAGCGTACGGCCTCGCTCGCGGCGACCTTCCTGCCAACGGAACGACCCGGCCCACCCATGAACAACGACCCCTCACCCGCTGCGTCGATGCTCTTCGCGCGGTACCTCGCGCAGCGCGAGCGAGGCGAGGCCGTCGACCTCGAAGACCTCATCGCGGCGCGCCCCGAGCTCGAGGGTGAGCTGCGCGCGATAGAGTCCGACGAGCGCCACGTCGGTGATGTCGCGCGGGACGGAGGGCTGGGTGGTGGCACCGACGCGGTCGACCTCGCGCGGCTTGCACCGCTCGACCCCGACGAGCCTTGGACGAGCGGGCGCACGCGCGCCCTGCTGAGCGCGATGCGCGGTCGTGCGCCGTCCTCGCGCCGCTTCGACCTGCGCGGCGTCCTTGGCAAGGGGGGCATGGGTGAGGTCGTACGGGCGTTCGACGGCGACCTGCGGCGAGAGCTCGCGGTGAAGCGCATTCGACCGGATCGGCGCGCGCGGCGGGACGCGGACGAGCGCGAGGACTACGAAGCGCTCTTGTTGCGCTTCGTCGCCGAGGCCCAGGTCTGCGCGCAGCTCAACCATCCGGGGATCATCCCGGTCTACGAGATGGGGCTCGACGAGCTCGGGCACCCGTACTTCTCGATGCCCGAGGTCCAGGGCATCACGCTCGAGGACGTCTTCGCCCGCTACCGAGAGGGCGCCACCGAGTGGTCGTTGCCACGCGTCGTCGAGGTCCTCCTGCGGATCGCCGACACGATGGCCTACGCGCACTCGCGACACGTCGTGCACCGGGACCTGAAGCCCCAGAACGTGATGGTCGGCGAGTTCGGCGTCGTGTACGTCATGGACTGGGGGCTCGCTCGCGCAGAGGACCAGGGGCCGGACACGATGCGTGGGGGGCTGTCCGACGAGTCCCCGGACACGCCGTTCGCGACCACGGGAGCCCAGCCTGGGACGCCCCTCTACATGGCGTCCGAGCAAGCCCGTGGCGAGGCGACCAGCCCCGCGTCGGATGTGTACGCGCTTGGCGTGATGCTCGACGAGCTGCTTTCGGGGCACGCCGCGTACTTCGTCGTAGGCGGGGACAATCGCCCCCAAACCGTGCGCGACCGCGTGATCGCCGGGCCGCCGCCAACGCTCGCGGTGCGCGCGCCCGACGCGCCTGCCGAGCTCGTCGCGATCGCCGAGAAGGCGATGGCGCGCAGCGTCGCAGAGCGTTATGCGTCGATGGGCGACCTCGCCGCCGATATCCGCGCCTTCTTGGAGCAACGCGTGGTCGGCGCCTACCGCACAGGCGCTTGGGCGGAGCTGCGCAAGTGGGTCGCCCGCAACCGCGGCACGGCGCGCGCCATCGGCGCGACTGTGCTGGCCATCTTGGCGGGCGTCACCGCGGTCGCGGTCCTCCTGTCGCTGAGGCGTGACGACGCCGTACGAGCGCTGGAGAAAGAGCGGCGTTTGACCGCCCTTGCCAACGCCGAGGCCGCGAATGCCCGCAGCGCCGAGCTCGAGACACGCTCAGCACTCGCCTCGCTGTCGCTGCGCGCGGCGCGTCTCGCCGCGCAGCGCGGCCGCTGGACCGAATCCCTCCAGCAGCTCGACGAGGCCGCGCGCCTCGGCTACGCGCCGATCACCGAGGTCGAAGTCGCGCGTGTCGACGCGTTGCGTGCGCTCGGGCGCGTGGACGATGCGCACCAGCTCCTCGTGAGACTGCGCGAACGGACCGACCTCGGCGATCAGCGGGCGAAGGTGCTCCTGCGCCTGGGCTGCGGTGCGTTCAGTCACCTCGCCGGCGGCGAGGATCGTTTGCTACTCGTGCAGGAGGCGCGAGAGCTCGGCCTCGATGGCGCGGACGCCCATGTGGCCGCTGGCCTCCTTGCCCCCACCAGCGCCGCGGCGCTGGAGTCGTTCCGGCGTGCGCTGCAAGAGAACCCGACCGATCATGAGGCGGCGACGCAATTGATCGCGCTACACCTTTTGCTCGGCGAGCACGATCGAGCGCGCCTCGAGTGCGGCACGTTCGAGCGCTTCTTCCCCTGGGACCCTCTGCCTGCCTCGATCCGCACGCTGGCTGCGGCGCTCGAGGGCAACCAGGCGGAGGTCGACGCCGCGCGCGAGGCGATTGGCGGCAATCTCGACAGGGGAGCGCTGGACCTCCTCGATGAGATCCTCGGAGTCCTCGGCGCGGCGCGCGCGACGCTCTCGCCCGCATTTTACCGCGGCACCGCGGATGCTCAGACGGTCAGGGATCAGCCACTCCTCATTGTCCGCATCGGCGCGTTGATGACCCGGATCCAGTCCGAGGACGTCGACCCCGCTGTCGGCGCTTTTTTGCCCAACCACGCGTTCTTGCGCAGTTTCGGTGGGCACCTCATGAGAGCCCAGAGCGCTTCTACCAAAGGCCGTTCGCGCGCCGCGTGCGCCGCAGCGGAGCAAGCGCTGCAGTTCCACGACGACGGCTATGCCTGGTACCTTTGGGGCTCGAACTGGCTCTCGCTCGAAGAGACCGAGACCGGCGGCCGGATCGGCAAGCTCCAGCGCGCTGTCGAGCTCTTCGAGCGCGCCGCGTCGCGCCCCACCTACGTCCCCGGTATCGCGCGCGCCGCGCGGCGCTGGTCGCTCCTCTGTCTCCACGAGTTGATCACGTCCCACGATTGCGCGAACCTGCGCCGAGGCTTCTACGCGATCGCGACGAAGTTCCTCGAAGCTGCGCCGGCGGACGCTGACGAGCTCCAGGAGGTGGGGCTGCTGACGCTGCTGGTCAGCCAAGAGCGCGACCGCGAAGGCCTGCTCCTGGGCCTCGCTCTCCTGGATCGACTGGAAACCCTAGGTCCGCCAAATGTGGATGCCTTGCGCTATAGAGCCAAGGCCGAGGCCTGGCTCGGCAACGCCGAGGCCTCGGATGCCGCGATCGAGCGCATGGTCGCGGTCGACTCGAACCAGGCGCAGCATCTGCGTGACACTGTGGTCGCGCCTCTCGTCGCGCGCATTGCAAAGCTGGCGCCTCCGAACCTGCTCGCGCCCGCCGAGGCCGTGCCCGTGCCTTCCGGACGGTGAGAGCAGCAACACTCGCCGCAGCCACAGCCTAAGCCAGCCCGGGCCCGACGAACCGGCGTGCTCTCCATTGGGGAGCGCCGAGGTCGGGCCACGCCTGGGCCGCGATCAGGTCTTCTTGGTCGGCGCCTTGTCGCGCGCCTCGACACGTTGCTTGGCCTGCGCTTCGTCGCGGATCCGGGCCAGCCGACGGGCCTTGTCGTCCGACATGGAGTGGACCGAACCTGGCGTCGCCGGCCGTGGTGGGTGCTGACCCGTCCTTCGCTTGATCATTGGATAATCCTGCATGTTCAAGTGGAGCGGCTCCTCGGATCTCTCCTGCTTAAAGTGCGCACCTTCCGTGCGGCCGTACTGGAGCTCGGCCACACGCACGAGCGGGCGGCGATTGCCGTAACGATCGGCATGGAAGTGCTCGCGCACGTTCAGTTGGACGCGGTGGTCCGGGCCCTGGCGGCAGTGCTGGTCGGCGCGCTGTTCCATCGCGTAATAGTTGCCTCCGGCCTGGTTCTGACTGGGGTTCTGCCGCGAGATGTTCCTGCGCTCCGCTGGGTCGACTCCGAACTTGCACGCGACGATATGGCCGGCGTCGTCGCCGGTCTTGTAGGAGATTCCCTCCCGCAGGCGCTTGTCGTGGCGCGCGCCGACCTCGGTGTTGCGCCAGTTCACGACGGTATCGGGGTCCGAGAGCTCTCCCTTGGCGTGGATCGTGCGGATGCGCTGGCCGCGCGCACCGACGGACACGCGCTCGTCGAAGCGGAAGTCCTCCCGTGCATCCCGCTGGTAGCGGTAGGGACCTTCACGTCCCTGGAGCGCGTGCACGCGGGCGTTGGCGCGGTTGTAGGCCCGCTCGAGCTCCTGGTGCCGCTCGGGTGCCGCGCCGCGGCTGACGCCGTACAGCTCCGTCGCCGCGCGCTCACGTTCAATTTTTGCTGTCGCGAGGTCCGGAGGGACCTGATCGGGCTGCTTCTTGCTGGCGATGTCGAGTTCAGGGCGCGCGACGGCGGGTTCCCACGGCTCTGCGCGGGAATGCCGTGGGAATCCTCCGCCGCCGGCCCTGCGTGGTGAGCGAGACAAGCTCATGCGCACCCTCACCACGACCCAGCTCATTGCTCCCGCGCTACTCGTCTTCGTGGCCGCCTGCTGCGGCCCCTCGACCAGCGCATCGGTCTCGGACGCGACCTCCGTCGCGGCGCCGGCGCCCCCGTGTCGCATCGATTCCGCCGGCCGTGGGCGGATCGACCTCTGGATCGAACGCAACGGACTCAATCTTTACGGCGATCCGCAAGGGACGCTCTACATCGGCGGCACGCCGCTATTCGACGAGGCCTCGGGCAAGCTGTGGGACCGCTACGAGCTCGTGCTTGCACGGCACCCGGAGCTGACCGACGGCTTATGCCCGTACTTGTCGATCCGCGACCGCATGTGGATCGAGATCCAGCGCTCGGGGCACGGTCTGGACCCTGTGGGGCGGAGAGCGAACGACGCCACCAGCTCTTCCGCGGAGCTCGAGCCCAGCCCGCTGGTCACCGCGAGCGGCGGCCTGATCGACCGGGCCGCCTTCTTGGTCCTGGCGCACGAAGCGTGGTACGTCCCCGGCGTCCGCCGCCGCTTCGAAGCACTGCGCGACGCGGTGGGCGAGCAGCTCGCGGTCCACCGCGCGGTCTGTGGCGTCGGTGAAGTTGCAGTGCCGGAGGTGCGGTGATGCCCCCGCACCCCGATCTCCCCGGCCCGCGGCGCGAGCCGGAGCGCGAGCCCCAGCGCGAGCAGGAGCGAGCGCGTCGACCGCGGCCGCGCCCCGCGGTCGACGCGCTCCAGTACGCGGCGGCGCGCGACGCGCCGCCTGCCACCACTGAGCGGCCGTCCATTCGACCCCGCGCGAGCGACGTGCTGGCGCGCGCGCGCGAGTGGCTCTCCGGAGCACGGCTACGCACCACCCTCGCCTTCGCTCTCTGCTGCGGCTCGGGGCTCCTCGTCGTGGCCGGCGGGCCCGAGGACGGCCACGTCCCCGCCGTCTTCGACGGCCAGGTCTTCAACGGCGAGATCGTCGTCGAGCTCGCGCGCGGCGCGCGGCCCGAGTCCGTCGCCGCGCTCGCGCAGGGCCTCGGCATCGCGCTGCGCCCGCGCAGCGTGCACTCGGCCGCCACCGGCATCCACGTCGCGACCGTGTTGCCGGGCCGCCGTGACGCGGTGCTGCAGGCGCTACGCGCAAGCCCGCTCGTCGCAGGCGCCGGGCCGAACTGGATCTATCGGCCGCTGTGGGTGCCGAACGATCCCAACTACAAGGAGCAGTGGCACCTGCACAGCATCGGCATGGAGGCCGCCTGGGACGTCACGCGCGGCAAGGGCGCGATCGTCGCTGTCCTGGACACGGGCGTGGCCTCGGCGAACACAACGCAGGGCATCCAGATCCGCGACCTCGCCGCGACGACTTTTGTGCCCGGCTACGACTTCGTCGACGACGACGATATTGCGCAAGAGCTCGGCGGACACGGCTCGCACGTCTCGGGCACGATCGCCCAGTCGACGAACAACGGGGTCCTGGGGGCGGGCGTTGCGCCGGAGGCCTCCATCATGCCGATCCGCGTGCTCTCCCCGCTCGGCGGTGACTCCGCCGCGATCGCCGAAGGCGTGCGCTTCGCCGCTGACCACGGCGCGCATGTCATCAACATGAGTCTCGGTGGGGGACCGTACTGCAAGGTCTTCCACAACGCAGTCCAGCACGCGCTTGCACAGGGCACGACGGTCGTCTGCGCCGCGGGCAACTCGGGCGCGGAGGGCGTCGCGTATCCCGCGCGCTTCCCGGAGTCGATCGCAGTCTCTGCCGTCGGACCGACAGGCGAGCTCGCGCCGTACTCGACGTGGGGCAAGGAGCTCACCCTGGCCGGACCGGGGGGCGATACGAGTCGCCCAGGCGGAGGCGTCTATCAGAACACGTTCGAGAAAGGGAAGGACGTCTGGGTCGCCTACAACGGCACGTCGATGGCCGCGCCGCACGTGGCAGGCGTCGCAGCGCTGCTCGTCGCGCTGGGTGTGCGAGAGCCGGCAGAGGTCCGTCGTGTCTTGTGCGAGAGCGCAAAATCGAAGGGTTCCCCCGAGCGCTATGGCGCGGGCCTGCTCGACGCCGAAGCCGCGGTCGGTCGCGCGGCGGGCGCAAACCGCGCGCGCCGCGGTCGCATCAGCTTGCTCGCGGCGACGGGGGCCCTCTTCATTGCGATCGGCGCAACGCGTGAGCACGCACGCCGTGCGACGCGCCGGCGCTTCGAGCTGGCGCTCGCGTTCGCGACGGGAATGCTGGCGCCGGACGCGCTCGAGTGGGTGCTGGGCTTCGGGTCGCTCCTCAACCTCGCCGGGCACAGCGTGTTGCCTGCGGCTCTCGCTGGGGTCCTCCTCGCGCAGCGGGGGCGGCAAGACCTGGCCCGATGGCTCGCGATCGGCCTCGCGCTGCACCTCGCCTTGGACGTGTGGACGGGCGACTCGCCCTTCCTGGCGGCCTCTTGGCGGCGGTCCGCCTGGCTGTGGGTGAACGTCGGACTGACGTTGTTCCCGCTCATCGAGCGCTGGCACCAGCGCGCGCACGGGCCGCGCGCCACATGGAGCACCTCACCTGGCGTGGCCACGGCGTGAGCCGAGGTCGGTTGGGGTGGTGACGGGGTCGAGGGGCGCAGGCCGTGTGGTCCGCGCCCCTCACTCCTTTACCGCCAAAACTCCCGTGGGAGCAGCGCTGGCGCATCCCTCCAGGGGGTGAGATCCCAATCCACGAGGAGACATCAGATGACTGAAGGGCGACTCCAACCCGGCACGATGCTCGGCCGCCACGAGATCAAGGAATTCTTGGGCGCCGGCTCGCAGGCCGACGTCTATCGAGCCTACCAGCAGACCCTGAACTGCGAACGCGCGCTGAAGGTGCTGCACGTGCACTGGGCGGCCGACTCGAACTTCCTGCGGCGCTTCAAGGCGGAGGCGCAGCGCATGGCGGCGCTCGTCCACCCAAACATCGTGCCGATCCACGATTGTGGTGAGGACTCGGGGCGCACTTGGATCTCGATGCAGTTGATCCCTGGCGGCAGCCTCGACGCATTCCTGGCCCAGCGGGGGCACCTGACGATCGAGGACACACTCGACCTGATGTGGCAAGTTGCGAGCGCGCTCGACTTCGCCCACTCCAACGGCGTGATCCACCGCGATGTCAAGCCGGGCAACGTGCTCGTCGACAACCAGAAGCGGTGCTACTTGACCGACTTCGGGATCGCCAAGGCGCTGGAGGGCGACCTCGAACTGACGCAAGAGAACGCGAGGGTGGGGACGGTCTATTACATGGGCCCCGAGCGCTTCGAAAGTCGCGAACTGGACGGGCGCTCGGACCTCTACTCGTTGGCTGTGATGGTGTTCCAGCTCGTCACCGGCAAGCTGCCGTTCTCCGGCAAGAACACCGAAGCCGTGATGCTGAAGCACCTGCAGTCGCCGCCGGACTGGCCAGAGGAGAGCGCGGAGTCCCTCGGCGCAGCGGTCGTCGCCGCGATCGAGCTCGGGCTGAAGAAGAACCCCGCGGATCGCCCTGCGACCTGCGACGCATACATTCGCGCGATCGACTCAGCGCTGAACCAGGAGGTTGTCCCGGTCGCGCCGTCGCCCCAGCCGAAGCCCGAAACACGGCCGCTCGAGTGGGCTGGCGCCAGGTTCTACGCGAGCGCCGTCGCGGCGGGGATGTTCGGAGGTGGGTCGTGGACGTTCCTGTCACCGGCCTCGGCCAGTGCATCGGTGACCCCCGTGGTCCAAGACGGCGCGGGCGTGGTGCAGGACCCCGATGGCGCGGGCCCGCCGTCAGATGGCAAGCGTAGCGAACGCCCGCGCCCGGTGGGCCCAGCGCCGACCTGGCCTGACGCCGACGCCGTGACGCCGAGCTGGAGCGGACCGACACGCGTCGCGATCCTCCTCGACGGGAGCGCCGAGCAGTGGCACAGTCACGACGCGTCCAAGGTGCTGATGGATGTGGTGTCGGGCCCCTTGCGCAAGTCGCTCGAGCAGGCCGGTTGGACCAGCATCCGACCGCGCGTGGACCTGCCCGAAGGGCCGTTCCTCGCGGATTCGAGCTGGTTCGAGGCACTCGCGGGAGTGCCCGCCGACGTTGTCGTCCTGCTCGGCATGTCGGAGGTCGAGCAGCAGACCGACCCAGGCAGTGGACTCCGCGTCGACAAGTACGGCGCGTCGGTGACCTTGACCGCACACACGATCGACGTCGCGGCTGGCGTCCTGGCGGCGGAGCCCCGCGCTTCCATAGGGACCACGGACAAGCCTGAGGCGCGCTTCAAGGACGCGTTCGCTGCGGCGGTCGGTCGGCAGCGCGAATCGCTCGTCGAAGGGCTGTTGACCGACGTGGACGTCTGGCGCGAGAACGCGCGTGATCGAGGCCAGGTGATCGAGGTGATCGCCGTAGGCCGTGAAGTCGAGCTCGGGCTCGGGACGTGGCTCGGTGATGCGCTGCGCAGCGCGCCGGGCGGTGTCGCCACCGGATTCGAGGTTGTCGGACAGTGGGGCTACGACCCGCGGGAACCCGCACTCGAGCTGGCGCCCGGCATCGAGGTCCGCATGCGCGAAGGACAGGCTTGGGCGCGCTGGCGCCTCTCGTATCGCGGACAGCTCGTGGATCTGCGCCGCTACGTCGACGAGGGCCTGACACGCTACTTGGCCTGGGTCGACGTGCAAGGCACGCCGCGGGTCCGCACCCAGGGCAGCATGCTCGTTTACGAGCTGCCATGAGCGCGTAGGGGCTGTCAGGGGCGCGCTCGCTGCGCGCCTCTGAAGGGCTGTCCGACTGCGTAGCGCGCCAGCACGGGATGTCGCTCGCCTCGAACCTCTTGTCCGATCCAACCATGTCACGTTGTGTCCTCGAATCCAGCGTCCGCGGGTCCTTCGAGCTGCGCGGAGAGCTCGTGCGCGTCGGGCGCGTCGCCGACGCAGACCTCGTCATCTCCGAGTCGACGGTCAGCCGCCAGCAGGCGGAGCTGCGCCAGGAGGGCGGAGACTGGGTCCTCGTCCCTCTGTCGGCGACCGTCGCGACGCTCGTGAACGACGATCGGCTCGACGCTCCGCACCGCCTCATCTCGGGCGACGTCGTGCACTTCGGCGCGTTCCCGTTCACCTTCCGGGCCTTTGCGTCGGCGCCGCCGGTCCCGCGCACGAAGGCGCCGGACACCCTGGAGGCCGAGCCGACCTTCGGCACGCTGCTGGACACGCGCGGCCTCGGCGACCTCGCGTCGGCACAGCAGCACCGCCTCTGGGTGCGCGAGTCGGGGGTCCTCGGTCGTAGCCATGCTGCGCTGTACCAATTGGACCACCCGATGGTCTCAGCACGCCATGCGGAGGTCGTCATCGAAGGCCGCCGTGTCGGCCTGCGGGACCTCGGCAGCACCAACGGGACCTTCGTCGACGGCGAGCGCCTCGAGGAATATCGTGCGCTGACGGGCGGAGAGCGCATCGATGTCGGGCCGTTTCTGCTCGAGTTCACAGGGGACGCGTTTCTCGTCGCGACGCGTCGGGGCAACGCGCAGGTCGTGGCGCGGGACCTCGTGCGATCCATCGGGGACAAGCGCATCCTTGACGGCGTCAGCCTCGTGATCGAGCCCAGCGAGCTCGTCGCGTTGATCGGCCCCAGCGGGTCCGGAAAGTCGACCTTGTTGCGCGCGCTCGGTGCGCGGACGGCGGCGGACTCGGGTTCCGTGACGTTGAACGGCGTGCCGCTGAACACGAACTTCGAGGCGTTGAAGCGCGGCATCGCGATGATCCCGCAGCGGGAGATGCTGCACGAAGCGCTCACTCTGCGCGAGGCGCTCGAGTACACCGCGCAACTCCGCTTGCCCAGCGACACGCCGGCGTTGGAACGATCGGCTGCGGTCGAGCGAGCGTTGGCGGAGGTCGAGTTGACGCCCCAGGCCGACACCCGGATCGGCGACCTCTCGGGGGGCCAGAAGAAGCGCGCAGCGCTGGCGAACGAGACGCTCTCCGCGCCGCACGTGTGCCTCGCGGACGAGGTGACGAGCGGCCTCGACGAGGAGACGGACCGCGAGATCATGCGCCTCATCCGGCGCCAGGCGGACGGTGGTATGACAGTCATCGTCGTGACGCACACCCTCGCGAACATCGAAGAGTTCTGCCACAAGCTGGCGATCCTCGGCGTGGGCGGGGTGCTCCTCTTCTATGGCACACCGCGGGAGGCGTTGCAGCACTTCGGTGTCGCGCGGCTGTGCGAAGTCTACGACGTGATGCGGCGCGTCGAGCCGCGTGTGCTCAGGGCGCGGTTCGACTCGAGCGAATTCCATCGACGCCACGTCGCCGCCCCGCTGGCGCGGGACGCGGAGCGCGAGCAAGTGTCGATGCCGAAGCGCGACGCGAGCTCGGCGTGGCGTCGCGACCTCGGCGAGTTTCGCGCGCAGGTCGGCGTGTTGACCTCGCGAGCGCTGAAGCTCTACGTGTCCGATCGGCAGGCGCTCTGGATCGCTTTGGGGCAGAGCGCGCTGGTCGCGGTCGTGTTGGCGCTGGTCTTTGCGGGCATGGAGGGTGCGGCGGCACCGGCGAGAGCGGAGTTCGAGCGCTCCCTCTTGTTCCTCATCGGGGTGTCTTGCCTCTGGTTCGGTTGCAACAATGCATCGAAGGAGATCGTGAAGGAGCGCGGGATCTACACCTGCGAGCGCGACGTGAACCTCTCGGTGCCGGCGTACCTCGGCGCGAAGCTCTCGAGCCTGATGCTGCTTGGTGCGGGTCAGGCGGTGATCCTGTTCACCCTTCTCACGGTCTTCGTGGGCGTGCCGGGCCCGAGCGAGGTGCAGCTCACGAGCATGGTGCTGGCCGTATTCGCGGGCACGTGCATGGGACTCTTGGTGTCGGCCCTCGCGCGTACCCCTGACCAAGCGACGACCGCGGTGCCGATCCTGCTCATCCCGCAGATCGTGATGGGGGGGCGCATCGTGGAGGATCTGCCCGGAGTCGCCGAGTTCCTCGCGCGTATCGCGGTCAGCGGCTTCTGGGTGTTCCGGGCCTTCGACAGCGCATTGGACTCGGGAGCGCGCAGTGGCGCCGTGATCAATGCGAGCGCGCTCTTGCTCATGCACGCGGCGGTATATATCGGCGCGGCATTGGCGGCCCTCTTGCTGCGTGAGAAGCGGAGCGAGGGCGTGTACTGGACGGCGCTGACGACGTGGACTCGATCACTTCTGCGCTCAGCACGGGGACCGAAGCTTTGGCGAACGCAAGCGGCGGAGAGGTCGTAGCTGTGCCGTCGATGCAATCCATCGTGCTCGAGTCTCACCAGCACAGCAGTTTCCCATCGGGATTGCGAGGCTGCGGCCGTCCCCACATCAGAGGTGTCAGATCATGCCCTTTCCTTCGTCGGACGTATTGATCCTGCTAGTCGTGGTGGTCGCCGCCATGATGTTCACGGGTAGCGCACTCGGGCTCGGGTCGGACTTGTTCGCGGTGGGCGGGCACTGGTTGAGCGGCCTCGGCGTTTATGTGCTCATCTCGTTGAGCTTGCGCGGGATCTTCGCGACCTTTCTCGCTCACTCGAATATCCCCGTTGACCCTGACCAGATTGTCGCGTCGATCGGCTTGGGCGCGGTGGTGTTCACGGGGCTGCACATGGGCATTGGGAGGTTCTTCGCCTGGGTGCCGATCCTTGGCGGAATGCTGCGCGGCGGAGACCCCTTGACTTCGGCAGCGAGCGCCGCGTTCCTGACCTATGCGATCGCTGTCTGGCCTTACATGGGCAGGCTGGTCACCTACTGGGTCGCGCGCAGCGTCGGTTGGCCGTGGTGGTGAGCGCGTCGCCCGCGTAGTCCGTGACGCCGTCCCCAGGGATGACTTGTGGGCTGACGAACTCCAGGCAGTTGAACTGCGACGCCGCTTGAAGGTAACTGTGCGTCGCCGTCCGGGTGTGATGCCAAGCACCGTTGAGGTCCCGTTGATCAACCACGTGCCCGGGGTCCTAAAGTCGTTCGGTGCGCGCGTGGGGCCGAAGAAGCGCCGCGTACTTCCACGGTTGGGTGGAGGACCCGATCCCGGAAGAGCGGCGCGACGCCCTGCGACCGATCCTGACGAAGCGGACTACAGTCGGCGAGCAGATCGCGCTGCTCGACAAGGAGATCGAGCGGCTGGCCGCGGAGGTGTACCCCGAGACGGCACTGCTACGGCAGGTCGACCGCGTCGGGCTGCACACGTCGATCCGGTTCGTACTGACGGTCGAGGCTCCTGCGAGGATCGAGGACAGCCGCGACGTGGGCGCCTACTTCGGCCTCTGCCCACGCCGGTAGCAGTCTGGCGCACGCGACCCCGAACTCCGCATCACGAAGGCTGGGGACCGCGAGATGCGACGTCACCTCGTGCAATGCGCGCAGCATATGCTTGGCCCGTTCGGCAAGGACTCAGACCTGCGACGCTGGGGTCTCGCGCTGACCGAGCGCGGCGGCAAGTCGGCCAAGAAGAAGGCGATCATCGCGGTCGCCCGCAAGCTGGCAGTACTGCTGCATGTGCTCTGGAAGACTGGCGAGGTGTATGAGCCCCTGCGCGAGGCCGAGCGCACGGCGAAAGCCCCGGCGCCTGCCGCGGCGACGCCCACGGAGGCGGTGTCGGCATGACCCACGCCAACTGACGCAGGACTGAACACGCACGCGTGAAGGGCGCGTCTCCAACGACGCGCAGACCAGGCCACCAGGACCACCGGAGACCACGACGACGAAGACCACCAAGGACAGGATCGAACTGCGTGAAACCGCCCAGTCCGGGTGACTGCGCAATACCCTTTGGACCGCCGCTGCTCAGAACCTGAACGGCGCACAGTCCGTTCGAAAGATAGCAGCACCCGACTGGACGGACCTCATCGAGCACCAGGGTCGAAGCGAACTGCTAGACCCACCCAGAGTGCGCATGGAAGCAAGGCGGAACACGCAGCTCGATCGCCTCACGGCGATCGTCCCGACGAGCACCCCAGAAAAACTCACTGCAAAAGCTGGCCGGGAGTGGCCTTCTCATGGAAGGGTAATCTGGTCCCCGAGGTCCGTTGATGGCTGTGGGAAGTACACCCCTGGTGACTCCAAGCGTCGGCGACATGATCGAGGCCGTTCGAGCCGAGGTCATCTACGCCCGACCTAAAGCGACCCCGGTTTCGCCGCGCCTCCGCGCCTTATTCCAGGATACGGCGATCGGGCTCGGCCTCGCGGTCTAGGAGCCGCGAGACACGAGACTAGAAGAATGTGATGCTCACCGCGTCCGTGAAGTTGGACGTCGCATTTGGGTTCGCGTCTCGGTGCCACCCTTGAAAGTTCCATGTGTCGCCCGGCTGTACGGCGACGTTGCCAAAGGGCGACGGCATCGCGGGGAGGTCAATCGCGAGCGACAACGTGCCCGTCGCACCCGAGTTCATGATCTGTCCAGCGTTGACGTACCGACCGATGAAGCCCCCGAGGCAGAGGCGGCCCTGGCTGTTGCTCATGGGGAACGTGATTCCCTGATCGCGCGACGTAAGGAAGATCCCGAACGAGTTCAGCGACACGTGGCTGGCGACCAGCGTGACGTCGTTCGCCTGGACCGAATTGTTGCCGATCGCGGTTAGCACCCCGGGTTGGCCAGTAGAGTTCGAAACTGCCGGTGTGCAGTACCTCGAGGCGGTGAGGCCGCCGTCGTAGCGCGCGAGCCAGGCATCGTAGCTGCCCGCATTCGGTCCGCCGAGGCTGCCTTCCGTGGCGCCGCTCAGGTACACACCCCCTGACCCGTCAGATGCACATGCGAAGGCAGCGTCCCCGACAAATGTCCCGAACTGTCGAATCCATGTCTGGTGACCCGCGCTGTCGTAACGAACGAGCCACGCGTCAGCGTCGCCCGCGTTCGGACCGCCGAGACTCCCGCTCGTCGAGCCGCTCACGTACACGCCTCCCGCTCCGTCAGGTGCGGCCGCCGACGCCCAATCATATTCGCTCGTTCCGAATTATCGGTTCCAAGTCTGGTTGCCCGCGCTGTCGTAGCGCGCGATCCATGCGTCGACGCGGCCCGCGTTCGGTCCGCCGAGGTTGCCCAACGTCTGGCCGCTCACAAACACGCAGCCCGCTCCGTCGGGGGCGGCTGCGAGCGCCCAGTTGTCGTCGCTCGACCCGAACTGTCGGATCCAGACTTGGTTACCCGCGCTGTCGTAGCGCGCGATCCATGCGTCGAGGTAGCCCGCGTTAGGTCCGCCGAGCCCGCCCCGCGTCGAGCCGCTCACGTAGACGCCGCCCGCTCCGTCAGGAGCGGCCGCCGACGCCGCATCATCGTCGATCGTACCGAACTGCCGGATCCAGGTCTGGTTACCCGTGCTGTCGTAGCGCGCGATCCACGCGTCGAGGCGGCCCGCATTCGGTCCGCCGAGGCTGCCTTCCGTGGCGCCGTTCAGGTACACACCGCCTGAGCCGTCAGGTACCGCTGCGAATGCAGTGTCGTCGACGAACGTCCCGAGCTGTCGAATCCATGTCTGGTGACCCGAGCTGTCGTAGCGTGCGAGCCAGGCGTCGCAGTTGCCCGAACTGGGCCCGCCGAGGCTGGCGTTCGTCTCGCCGCTTAGGGTCCGTCCGTAAATAACTGTCAGGTTTCAGGCCAGTTAGGGACGAAATGACCCGATCCAAAGGAATGTGGACACCAAGGGGATGAGCGAGCGGTACTGGGCACTGTCCCAGACCATGAACGAGC
>Ga0163154_10001334_pt1 | contig 38210 bp, 42 predicted proteins | sample OliLakLV19MP9P1_FD_148649 | JGI IMG/M metagenome (GOLD analysis project Ga0163154, IMG submission 148649) | Freshwater microbial mat bacterial communities from Lake Vanda, McMurdo Dry Valleys, Antarctica - Oligotrophic Lake LV.19.MP9.P1 | ecosystem: Environmental > Aquatic > Freshwater > Lake >... | reverse complement strand
AGCCAAGCATATAAAAAAAGAAATTCAAAAGGTCAAATTCTAGTAATAACATTAGTTGTTTTAATGATTATTGCAATTACTATTATTGGTGTTATTACCACATTAAACAGAGATACTTTACAAGTAAGCACCTCCGATAAATATGGACAGATATATGCAGTAACAGAAAATGAATTACTTAGAGGAGTTGAAACATATGGATTAGGCTATAATATCAATCAGTTAAACAGCCAAGGCTGTTCCAGAAATCAATCTTCAACAGAATTACGATTTGTATGTGATTCCGAGCCAACCAATCCATCCAATTTAGATATATCCAATGAATTAATTATATATGATACAAAGAATATTACTGAATTAGAGTTAAGAAAAGATGAGAGCTATGCTGTTAATTTAAATGGGTATAATAATGACATACGAGTGACTTGGGACACAACGAATACAGCAGTGGAATTCGCATTAACTTATTCAGACAATGGAGTAAATCAGGTAAGGGTTATACGTGATGTATATGAATGGAACTCTTTATACACAAGTAATGGAGCAAATAATTTTACATTTACTTCTAACAGCGCAACAGGCACTACCTTCAGAATATCGTCTATTTCAGGACTATCGGGAAGCTACACAACTCAAAATTTGATTATTTATCCCAGAACAACAAATGCAAATACTGTAGTTACTTTTTCTGTTAGCCCAACTTCGTATGCTTCGTTTCCTTATCAAATGAGAGTTTTTGAATCTCAATCTTTCGATGCTTCAGATCCAAATACTCCCTTAGTTTCTTTAGATTCAAGAATCTCCCTATTACCCCAGATAGTATCGTTATTTGACTATGCACTACTCACAAATGGTCAGGTCACCCTTTAATTTATAGCCTTTATTCTTTAATATATAGTGAGTAACAAACTTTAATAATGTCAAAAATACCTGAACTTTTCGGAATTGATATCGCATCTAACTCTCTTAAGCTTTGCCAAGTAAGAGGATCTCATAGTTTTGAGGTAGCAAATTTAGCATACGATGTTCTAGATCAAGGAATACTTTCAGATTCATCTGAACTAGGGGTTGATAATCTAGCGAAAAGAATACAGCTTCTTGTTAAAAATTCTAGATTTAAAACAAAAAACTGTGTCCTCTCTTTGCCAGAATCAACAGTTTTTTCGAGGTTAATAACTTTGCCAAAAGTCGAAGAAAAAGATTTAAATGAAGCAATACATTGGGCAATAAGACCATTAGTGCCAGTTGCAATTGAAACTTTAAATGTTTCCTATTTACAAATTGATAGTTCTATAAAAGATAATAAAGAACTTGTTAATTGGTATGTAGTAGCTGCTCCTAAGGACCTTGTTAAGAAGTATCAAAACATAATGGAACGAGCAGGATTGAATTTGCTGGCTGTAGAAACAGAAGCATTAGCTGTCACGAGACTTATCTTTACAAACTATGAAATTCAAAAAGATATTTTAATTTTAGATTTAGGAGCAAAGAGTTCCAATATAATTCTCTCTAGAAATAGTTCTGTTCTCTACTCTCAGACTATAAGCACTGGTTCGGATTCAATTACAAAAGTAATAGCTGCAGATTATGGGCTGGATGAGCTTCAATCTGAAAAATATAAAGTAGTATACGGTCTAGACTTTACAGCTGGGGAAGGAAAGATAGCCAGATCGATTCAGCCAGTAGTAGATTTAATAGTAAACGAAGTAAATAGAATATTGTCTTATTACAAAGAAAAAATTGGAGGAGAAGATATTACGGAGATTTATTTAACTGGTGGAGGTTCAAATCTTTTAGGTTTAGATAAGTACATTTTTGAAAAACTTGCCTTAAGCGCCATTATTACAAATAATTTCAAGAAAATTAGAATTACAGAAAAAGTAAAAAATAGATTTGAATCGAGCAAGTTAAGCGGATTTAATGTTGCTTTAGGATTATCTTTGAAAGGATTAACTAAATAATGGAACTTCAAGAATTTTTTCAATTCAATCTTCTTCCCAAGAAAACAGAAAAAGAGGTGAAAGTTATTAAAGATAGAGATGAATCTGTCGTTTATAGTTTAATCTTAATATTTGCAGCAATCTTTATTTATCTACTACTTAACTTAATACAGATGATCTTTATTGATTCTAAGATTAATCAAATTAAAGAAAATATAACTCAAGTTTCTTCAGATATAAACTTGTTTCAAGAAGTAAGAAAATTCAACGGTGAAACTTTTATTAAATCGATACTTTTAAAATCTCCTGTAAATAAAGATGTAAAAGCGGCTCAATTAATAGAGATTTCGGATAGCTCAATCGAAACTAAGGGCTTGATTATTGGGTATAAAAGATTAGAAACAGGTGAATTTGGAGTAATTGTTGAAGTTTCCGATTTGAATAATGTTGCGCCAATTCTAGATTCTCTCGAAACAAAAGATGAAATAGAGAAAATAGTAATAAATTCAATTGTTAAAGATCCTTTTTCAGAAAATACATTTATCCTCGATATAAAGTTCAATATTATTAAAGTTTAGTTATGGCTGTTAAAAGTTTTAAATTACCAGAAAAAAAGAAAGAAGAACCTCTTACTAAAAAAATTGAGAAGTTCTTAAATATTTACATTTTGCCAGTTGGAGCTATAGTTCTCTTTTTTGGGATTGTAATCTTCTTGGTAATACCTAAGATTTCTAAGATATTTAGCAAGATTGAAGAAATTCGGACATTGAATTCAGAATATGATTTGAAAGAGTCCGAACTTGTTGCGGTTAAAAATTTAGAAAATGAAAAAACAACAATCTTAGGTAACTTAACTAAGATAAATGAACTTGCTCCTTCGGGGCAAACAAAAGTAGTTGAATATGGAAATAAGATTGCTGAATTAACCAAAACACACAATTTAACTATTACTAACCAAAGGCTTAGCGATTCTCGTTTGGAGAATGCAAGTAATAACGAAAGTGCATTAGTTCTTAGAGAAGTACCAAATTTATTTGAACTCCAAGGAGAGTTGCTAGATATTAAGCAATTCGTGCAAGATATTAGCCAACTTAGCGATTTTGTAGTTGTGGAAGAAATAGAAATGTCTCAAGTTAATTCTGAAGAAAGTAGTTTGTGGTTACTATCTTTAACCTTAATTAAATATCAATTTACAGTCCAAAGACCAGAATTAGTAGATCAGTTATTTCTAGCTGTTCCACCACAAAGTAGAATAGATGATGAAGTTCTTAAATATTTGTAGATGAATTAGTTTGAAGCTTCAGCAGCAACTCTTTCTGTTTTCTTCTTACCAGCTTTCTTAGCATACACCTTTTTAGTAGTATCTGCTTTTATGATCTTGTTTTTTACAAGTAAGTTTTTAACTGTTTTAGAAGGTTGGGCACCTACAGATAGCCAATATTCTACTCTATCTTTCTTAATTTCCATTAATTTTGATAAAGGAGAATAAGTACCTAAAAATTCTATAGGTTTAGAATCTCTCTTTTCTCTATTTGGAGTAACTACAATTCTGTAATGAGGTAAATGTTTTCTCCCCATTCTTGTAAATCTTATTCTGACCATATTCTTGATTTAATATAAAAAAACTTTGTTAAAAATACGTTTTTAATCTAATTGCACGATAGATTATAGCAAGAAAAGCTATAAAAAAGCATTTAATTTAAAGGAAATTCTTTAATTATCTCGTCCCACCTATCTAAAGTTGCATTTGCAGCAGCTTGTTCTGCACTTTGCTTACTATCTCCGGTGCCTTTACCCATTTCGTAGGATTCCAACATAGCAGCCATAATAAATTCTTTATTATGATCTGGTCCTGTTTCTGTAATCAATTTGTAGGTAGGTGTAATTTTGAATTTCTCTTGTGCAATTTGCTGCAATCTGGATTTAGGATCTATATCTAACCTATTTTTAATAATATTTTCTACTTTATAGCACAAATTAGTGACTATAAAATTTTTAACTTCTGCATATCCTTGGTCTAAATAAATAGCTCCAATTAAAGCCTCAAAAGTATTTGCAAGGATATAGGGTCTATTTCTACCCCCGGTATTGTCTTCGCCATTGCTCATGTGAATGAAAGCGCCAATTTCTAATCTGACTGCTTCATCTGCCAAACTCTCAGTTCGCACAAGAGCAGATCTAAAACTAGTCAATTCGCCTTCATTGTAAGTTGGGTAAGTATTAAAAAGATATTCTGTTACAACTAATTCTATAACTGCATCACCAAGAAATTCTAAACGTTCGTTATTAACGATATTTTTTTCTTTGCTTTCGTTAATAAAAGACCTGTGAGTTAATGCTTCTTCTAAAAGCTTTGAATTTTTGAATTTAACTTCAATTTTATTTTCTAGGGTTAGTATTGTTTTCATCTTTCATCTTAAACTCTTTAGTTAGATTTCCTAAGACTCCATTAATAAATTTACTGCTTTGCTCTGAACTAAAGATCTTACATATCTCTATAGATTCATTAATAACTACTTTAAAAGGTGTTTCTGAGTAGTATTTTATTTCCCATATTGCCATTCTTAGTATAATAAGGTCAACAGGATTAAGTTCTCCAAGAGGCCAGGCAGGCGCGTATTCTGTAATTACAGAATCTAAATCTTTTTCGTTTTCTTCAACACCTTCTATTAGCTTTTCGTATAGTCTATTGTCGAATTTTTGCTCTTCAAGCTCGTTTAATAAGATGTTAGCTTCGTAATTATTTGCCTCTTTAAAATGTGAGGTTCTATGTTTAGTGAAAAGAAATTGAAGTACTAAGATCCTAGCAATATGCCTAGGATCTTGTTTTGAAGAATTTTCATCTTTAGCCAAATTATTTGCCAATCACTTTTACTGAATTATATTCATTGTTATCTTTAGAAACTCTATGGGCTGGAACTAATTCTCCTGATATTTTTGATTTTGCAAGGAAAGAACCACCATTTTTCTTAATAGTTTTGAATTTTGTTAGTAATTTGTCGTATCTGTTTGATCCACGAGTTTTATCTCGTTTGCTTGAGGATCTTCTATGTTTCATTGTAGCAGCCATATACAGTATTTTTAAACTTTAGAATTATATCATAGGTAATCTTTACTGGCTATCGATATTCTTACTTAAAAAGAAAATGGTATTTATTCCTATTGTTCTAGATTCAATTACCTTAAATACTGCTGTTTCAACTGAATCGTTATTGCTCTTGAATATTAATATTCCTGAATCTTGTAGTGTATCCGTGAAACCATCTATTGGAATAGAATCTATTAGTTTAAAGGGAGGGTCTAAGAGCACAAGATCATATGTTTTACCAAGTTTAGAGCCGACATTCTTATCGATTTTGGCTTGTTTAATTTCGTATCTATTGGAAGGAATGCTTAAGTTTTCTAAATTAGTTTTAAGTAAAGAAATAGCTTCGTAACTATTATCTATGAATGTAACAAACTTAGCTCCACGACTTAAACATTCAATTCCTACACTTCCACTACCAGAAAATAAATCTAAGCATTCTAATTCAGTAATATCACCTAGAATATCGAACATTGTTCGTTTGACTCTATCTGTTATAGGCCTAGCCGAATCTGGGACTAAGAGTTTTCTATTTTTATATTCTCCTGCAATAATTCGAGGATTAATTTTATTTTTCATTTTTAAATACGAGATTATATATAACTATAGCTGCTGTTGCGCTTACATTTAAAGAATTTTTTTGTCCTTCCATAGGTAGTTTTAAGACTGAATGGGATTCTTTTAAAATATCTTGGGAGATACCACTTATCTCATTTCCAAAAATTAGTCCCAATTTTTTAGCATAGTAAAATTTACTAACTTCTTGAAAATAATTTAAAGATCTATCTGACTCTTCAATAGAAACTAATGCTATATCGTGCATCTTTGCCCATTTAATGAATTCTAAATTAGTTTTAAAGTGATTTATTTCAAGGTTTCTTTCTGCTCCTAAAGAGGTTTTTAACACTTTAGGATGAGGTGGGAAAGGTGTTACTCCCAAAACTACTAAATTCTTCAACCCTGCACCATCCATAGTCCTTATAATAGAACCAACATTTAATGCTGATCTTACGTTGTCTAAAATTATGTATAAACTCTCTGGTCGTGAAAACATTGTAGGCGTGATAATTAACTGAATAACTCTATTTCCGAAATCTTTCTCTTTAATAATTCTTTGGATAAATCTTTTGCTTTTTTTATTAAATCTAGCTGTGTAAGTTTAGCAATTTTTAGATTAGGAATGCCAGACTGCTTAGTTCCATATACCTCTCCTGGCCCTCGTTGTGAAAGATCAAATTCAGCAATATCTAATCCATTATTATGGTCTTTAATAAACTGCAGACGTTTCAATGCATCTTCTGAAATATTATTACTATAAAATAATAAACAATAACTTTGCTCGCTTCCCCTACCTACTCTACCTCTAATTTGGTGTAGTTGAGCTAATCCGAATCTTTCTGCATTTTCTATAACAATAACAGTTGAATTAGGCACATCTATTCCAACTTCTATTACTGAAGTTGAAACCAGGATGTCTATCTTCTTATTTGTGTATTGAGTCATTATTTGTTCTTTTTCTTCTGGCTTAAGCTTTCCGTGCATTAGTGCTACTTTATGTTTAGTAAATATTTTTTTAATTTCTTTGAAAGTAGTTAGAGCAGCTTTGGCATCTATAATCTCGTTTTCCTCAATTAGTGGGCATACTAGGTAAACTTGTTGATTCTTGGACAGTATCTCCTCTCTAATCCATTGGTAGGAGTTTTCACGCTTTGGCTCGGGAACCAGGAATGTTGTTATTGGCTTTCTATCCTTAGGCTTGTTTTTTATAGTATGAACATCTATATCGGTAAAGAAAGTTTCTGCTATGGTTCTTGGTATTGGAGTAGCCGTCATATTAATAAAGTGAGGACTAAGCTTTTCGTTATAGATAAGAGGATTTAAAAGTTCCTCTCTTTGTCTAACCCCAAATCTATGCTGTTCGTCTACCACTAATAATCCAGCATTTTCTATTAAATTAGACTTCCTAGCCAACAATGCAGTGGTACCAATTAAAATTAAAGCCTTGTTAGCTTCTTTCTTGTTAGAAATTACAAGTTCAATTGAAGTATCTTTAAGTATTTTAGAAAAGGTTTCGTAGTGCTGTTTTGCTAATATGGTAGTTGGAGCCAATATGACACTTTGAAAGCCTGATTGGGCAAAAAGATAACTAAGATATATACATATTATAGTTTTTCCTGAGCCAACATCTCCTTGAATTAATTCATTTAATAAATTCTGGCTTTTTAACTTGTTATTTAAGTTAGCTAAAACTGTTTTTTGGTCTTCTGTGAGCACAAAAGGAATTTTTGTTAAAAACTCATTAAATGTATAATTAATTACATCAATTTTGAGTTTAGGAAATTTCTTTGCTTTAACTTTTTTATGTTTTTGTATTTTAAAAAAGATATTTATTAATTCTAATAAAGAAAGAATTTCTTTTGCTTTGTCTAATTCATCGTAAGATGAAGGAAAATGAGCCTCCATTAAACTACTTTTTACTTTACTCTCCCCTACTATTTGAAAGATCTCGTCTGGAATTATAAACTTTTCATTGTTCAGCTTATCCACAACTTCCTTGATACGATTTCTAAGCCACTTTTTGGATAGTCCTTGTGTGAGGCTATATTCAGGAGAAATTCTTCCTAAATGAACGCTTTCTTTGTCCTTTTTTACTGTATCGTAGCTATTTGGGTAAAAAACGTGTTTTTTACCCTTTAACTTAGCTTTTCCAAAAAGCATTACTTCGCTTCCTATGTAAAAACTACGTTCTAAAAAGGGTTGATTGAAAAAATTACAAGCTATAGAAGCTGTATCGTCTTGTATAGTAAGCGTTTGGATACTCTTCCTGAATCGGATAAAGGAATTTTTAAAATTAATTACTTTCCCTTTAATTAATAAATTCTTATCTAAAATTTCTAAATTACCAAATACATCTATTATTTTTGTAATTTCTGAGGAGTCTGAGTAACTTCGGGGGAAATATGTAATTAAGTCTTTTACACTATATATACCTAATTTATTAAGTAGTATTTCGTATTTAGAACTTATATATCTAAGCTCCGATACCCTTGTATTGAGACTAATTTGGTCTTTGTGCATTTAAGAAAGAATTGATATTAAGGCTACTAAGGGCGTTAGAACAAGGGATCCTATTATTACTATGGTTGCTAGTATTTGGAATAGATGAGGTAACCTATGTTTTATTCTCTTTGGTAAATTTTTCATATTATTCGGAGGGAGTGAGATTCGAACTCACGGTCCCTTGCGAGACTCTCGTTTTCAAGACGAGCACATTCGACCACTCTGCCATCCCTCCACGCCTAGTATTATATCAGAAACATATAAAATTTTGTCTTTTTATAGGGGTGGGAAGTTTAAAATGTTATAATTAAGAGGTCAAAAATTTCGAACTATGACAAGAACAGTAAGCATTAACAGTAAAGGAAAACCAGTAAAAAAGTACACTTCTAGAGTAGATTATTCAAAATCTAATAGAGATAAATTAAGTAAAAAACTGAAAAGTTCCCATAAGAAAACAGGAAGAACTGTAACTAGGAAATTAGCCAAGTTAATACTAATCGCCTTGGTGGTTATTCAGATAGGTGCACTAGGAGGTTCCGTGTATGCTTTTAGTTGGTTGCAAAAGTTAAATGAAGATTTACCTTCTCCAGATGCACCATTCATAGACCCTCCTTTAGCTTCTACTATTTACGATAGAAGTGGAGGTACACAACTATATAGAGTAATTGGAGATTTTAATAGCGATAGTGTAGATATTAATGTAATTCCAGATACAGTTAAATGGGCATTTTTAGCTGCAGAAGATAACGATTTTTATAATCATAACGGATTTGATACGGCAGGTATTATTAGATGTGGAGCAACATACGTAAGAGCAGGTGGCGAAAATATTTGCGGAGGTAGTACTATTACTCAGCAACTAATTAAGAACACAGCTTTAAAAGACGAAAAAAGTAAAGTAACAAGGAAGATAAAAGAGCTTTTCATGTCTACTAAAGTTGAGCAAGAATACGATAAAGACGAAATCTTGCAAATGTATTTATCGGTAATTTCTTTTGGTTCAAATGTTGTAGGTATTGAAACTGCTGCTAAATATTATTTCGATAAAGATCCAAAAGATTTAACTTTAGCTGAGGCAACTATATTAGCTTCAATTGTCCAAGATCCAAGTTACTTATCCCCTACTAAACCAGTGGATGGAGATACTGTTACTTCTCAACTTCGAGTTAAGAGTAGACAACAATATGCTTTAGATCAAATTGAAAAATATAAAAACAAAATAAACGACCAAATTATCAACAATGCTAAACAAAAAGCTAGCGAAGAAGGGAGAGAATTTAAAGAAGATGAAATTCAAATATTTACAGATGAACTAATTAACGAGGCAAGATCTCAAGAACTAGTTTATAGACCTCCTGTAGCTACAGATAAGCTTGCAGGACACTTTGTAGATTTTGTTTTAAGCGAACTTCAAACTAAAAATTATAAAAATGGTGAAGAACCATTTACACCTGCTGAACTACAAAATAGCGGGTTGAAAATACATACATCTTTAGATTACGAGTTACAGAAAATAGCTGAAGAAGCAGTGCAAAAAGGTGGGAATGATTATAAATATTGGAATCTTCACAACGCAGCTTTAATGACGTTGGTACCAAGTACAGGAGAGATTATAACTATGGCGGGATCTAAGAATTTTGTTGGAGACGATGAAGGTTGTGACGAAAATTTAGCTAATTGCAAATATAACCCTGAAGTTAATGTCTTAACTTCTCTTCAATCTCCTGGATCCACAAATAAACCACTAGGTTTCATGGAAGCATTCGATAAAGGATTGCTATACCCAGGTAGTTTATTACCGAACATTCCTATTTCAATTGGATCCTATGTTCCTAAAAATTGGAATGGAGGTTTTACAGGGGTTAACCAGACAGCTAGAGAAATGTTAAGACAATCTATGAATATACCTGCCTTGATTGTTATTGAGATGATTGGAATAGATAGTTACATTCAGAAATCTAGAGATTTTGGTTATACAACTTATACAGACGATCAAGATTTAGGACATTCAGTTATTCTTGGAGGAACATCTGTTTATCCAGTAGAACATGCAGGTGCTTATGCTGTATTTGCAAACCAAGGAGATTATGTTGAACCTAATGCAATATTAAAGATTGAAGATAGAGATGGAAATGTTATTTATGAGGCTAAGCCACAGAGAGAGCAAGTTGGTAATCCCCAAGCAATATATTTATTGAATCAAACTTTAATGAATTATGATCACTTTACTACATGGGATGGCCGTGAAGTTGCTGCTAAGACTGGGACTTCTGAAAGTAACATAGACTCTTGGATTATAGCTTACTCACCAGACTTTGTTACTGTTGGATGGGCAGGAAATAATAATAACGATCCTTTGGATCAATCATATGGATATCCAATATTTGTAGTAACACCTTGGTTGAAAGACTATATGAGCAAAATCGGGGGAGCTCCTTATTTCTCTGCTAAAACCCCGTTCACAAGACCTGGGTTTGTAGTTAGAGGAGGAGGTCCAGAAGATTGTAACCCCAATGGAGAGTGTGTAGGATTGGCTAGTGACTGGATGATCCAGAACAAGAAACCGCCCGCATACGTTACAAAAGAAAAAGCAAGAGTATGCACAGATGAAACAAATAAATTGGCAAGAGATATTGATATTGCAGCAGGAAAGTCTGAAGAAAGAGAATTTGTGAAATATAAAATGCCTGCAGCAAGTTGGCAGAACTTTATGGATGAATACTTTAGAGGCAGAAATGAATCGAATGGAGCCCCTACTGAAAGATGTACAATTAATAGATCTGGTGGCGCAAGTGGTCCATACTTCTATATCAACTCACCTGCAATTGGTGCTGTTGTAAATGGAACTATTAATGTAACGGGTAACATCTTTAGTACAAATGGGAATATAGAAAGTGCCGTTTTCCAACTAAACGGACAGCAAATTGGCACTGCAACGCGATTTACAGATATGAATGAAACATTAACAATCCCAACAGGATTGGATAGTGGAACCTACACCCTAAGAATTAGAGCTACAGATAGTTCGGGAGTAACTAATAACCAAGATATTAGTATTGTTATAGGTAGTGCAACATCAAATACATTTACGTTTATACAGCAGCCACCTGCTACTATGACTATAGGTAGTGCAGCAAATGTTAAGGTTCAATACACTCAAAGTTTAAGTAATGTTAAGCTTTTCGCTATTAACTTGGCCAATAATCAAGTAGTTGAGCTAGGAACAATGAGTTCAGCCGGTGGGAGCCAGTATTCATTTAATGTACCCGCAACAACAGCTGGAAGTTATAAATTATTTGCAACAGGTTTGACAAGTGTTGGTGGATCAATACAATCCGTATCTAGTACTACAATTACGGTTAATTAACAGTTAGGTAATCATAAAGAAAAAAAAGACCCCCGATAAATCGGGGGTCTTCAATATTTAAATCAAATTTTTTATTTGCTTACAGCTGTTACCAACTTATCGAAGTGACCAGAATTATTAATAATCATATCTGCTAAATTCTTTCTGTCAATCTCTATTTTGCTTTGTTTAAGCATAAATTGAAATTTACTGTAAGAAATCTCTTTATCTGCAAGTGCAGCAGAAATAACTTTAATCCACTCTTCTCTCTTCTGAGACTTTCTATGCTTTCTATGAGTAAAACTATAACTACCAGCGTGTCTAACTGCTTCTTTAGCTCTTCTATATAGCTTACTGTAGCTCATTCTATATCCCTTAGCTAGTTTTAATGTTTTCTTATGTTTTAGATTTTTAGTATGACCTCTTTTTATTCTCATCTTAAATATTTAATAATTTTTTAACTTTTTTACTCTCTACTTTGGAAAGGATCATATTCTTTGCATCTGTATTTGTGTCTTTCCCAATAGCTCTAGAAGTTCTACTATTTCTAGCTCTTCTTTTCATTCTTGTGACTTTTCCTTTGCCGTTTCTGGTTATTTTTACTCTTTTTGCAGTACTTTTGTGTGTTTTGGCTTTCATTTTTTATTCTTTAAAAATATGCTTATATTTCTTCCTTCTCTGTTAATATCCGATGCTTTGTCTGCAAATTCCTCACTTTTAGCTATAATTCTATTCAAAGTTTCGTACATTAACTCCAATCCTACTCTTTTCTTCGGTTTAATAGTGATTTTAACTTTACCACCTTTTTCTATAAATTTCTTAACATTATTCAATTTATATTCAATGTCCCTATCTTCTATATTTGGATTAAACCACCATTCTTTAATAGTAACGGATTTTCCTTTATTCTTACTTTTTTTACTTTTTAAATATTTGAACTTAGACCAGTCTATTATCTTTGCTACAGGTATTTCATCGTTAGGTGATATTAAAACTAAGTCTAGTCCCTGATCTCTGGCTATTTGTAGGGCCTCTTCTTTGCTTATAACACCAAGGTTTTCACCTTCGTTATCGATTACTCTAAGTTTAAATGCACGTATATCTTCGTTTTTAATATCCTTAGGTTCTTTGCTGTATTGTCTCTGGAATCTCAAATTTGTAAAACTAATGCTAATATAAAACCCTAGCATTATATCTTAAGTATAAGGAATACTCAATGGGATATGGAAATTTAAGTAAGGCTTATCTCTTATTTTCGCTAATAAAATTAAGAATATTATCCATGCTTACTAATCCTACTTCTAATTGATTATGTCTAACAGACACTGCATTATTTAGCTCTTCTTTCTTACCTAAAATGAATATAAATTCAGATTTATTTCGTTCTGCGTCTCTTATTTTAGATTTGAAGCTCTCGGACCTTAAGTCGCAATATATATTAAACCCATATTTTCTAAAGCTTGAAGCTATTTTTAAGGCAAAATTGTATTGTTTATTGGATTTAGGAATACATGTAATCTGGTAGAGCTTTAATTCAAAAGGGATATTAATATCGTTCTCTTCAATTAAATATCCAAAGATACTGTTAATAGGAAAGGCTACCATAAAGGCTAAAGCAATTTCTGTATAGTTCTTACTAGTATAAAATCTTGTTTTGGAGCTATCTAAATAGATTGTCATTGAACATAAACTCCATGTCTTACCTACAGAATCTGTGGTTTTAAAGTCCAGAATAATTTTATGTCCTACAGATGAAGATAGAATTTTATTATGAGAAATTATTTTCTTTTGAAGTAAGTTGGAAACAATTTTAACTATGCTATTTTCTAAATTAGAGCATCTAATTTCTACATTTATATCGTCTTTAGCAAAGAATTTGTTTATATAAAGCAATTTCTCAATGAAATCTCCAATAAACATGTTCCCATTCATTGGATCTAAATACGCTTTGAATATTAGATTCTTGTCTAGCATTTGAATATTTTCGTCTACATGAACCTTGCTTGTATTTTCTAACCCATAAACAAAAGGAAGAGATTTATAGCTTCTATTTATATTTTTAAAAGCCTTATCTAATAGCTTACTTACAGATTCTGTACTTTCGAATTGTGTGTTTTCTACTTGTTTGAAATCCATAAAAAGCATCTCCTTGCTAATTAAAGCTTCAATATTATTAATAATTACATATCCTTTTTCTGTAAAGTAAAAATTCTTTTTGTTATCTAAAAACCCTAAATTATTCTTTTGCGAAATTTTAATAAAATCTCTAGTCTCTCTAGACTTAATTGCTTCTGTGAATTCGTTGTATTCAACAATGTTTTGGAATACCACACCGTGAATCCGTTGCATTGGAGGTCTATTTCCGTCATCTTTCCAATTTGAAGCTTCAAGACCCATTAGCTTAATAATCCCAATTTGATTAGTTGATTTGACGTGAGGTCCTCTACATAAATCTATAAATTCATCTCCTACTTTGTAAAAACTTACTTGTTCATCTGGAATACTTTTAATTAATTCAGCTTTATATATCTGACCAATTTGAAGAAGTAGGTTGTAACCTTCATTTCGAGTTAATAGCAAACGAGTAAAGGGTAAATTCTCCTGTAAAATCTGGTTAATGTTTTTCTCAATTAAGGGAAGATCGTCTTCTGTAAGTTCTCTGTCTGTTTCGAAATCGTAATAAAAACCATTTTTAGTTACTGGTCCAACTCCTATTCGAACGTTTGGAAAAATTCTTTTTACAGCTGTAGCTAATACGTGTGCTGCTGAATGTTTTGCAACATCGCTGGCTTTGAAATTAAAGTTTATGTTTGTCATAGTTTTAGTCTGGTAAATGAGCGGTATAAGGTTCGAACTTATGACCCCACGCAAGTCAAGCGTGTGCTCTACCAACTGAGCTAACCGCTCATAAATTATTATGCTGTGTTCTTGTCTATGTCTTTGGCTTTGCTTATTATTCTATCTATTAAGCCGTACTCTAAAGCTTTTTCTGCGGTCATATAATAATCTCGATCCATATCTTTTTCAACTTTATCCTTATCCTGCCCTGTATTCTGAACTAACATATCCTTTAATAATTCTTTAATTCTAAGAATCTCCCGAGCACTAATTTCGATATCTGAGGCTTGTCCTTGAGCACCACCCAATGGCTGATGCATATGGATTACACTATTAGGTAAAGCGAATCGTTTTCCTTTAGTTCCACTGGAAAGAATCATAGTCCCCATAGATGCTGCGGTTCCAATTGCTATTGTTACAATATCTGGCTTAACTAAATTCATTGTGTCTATAATAGCTAATCCATCGTATACAACTCCTCCGGGGGAATTTACGTACATAACAATGTCTTTATCTGGGTTTTCTTTTTCTAAAAACAAAAGCTGGGCCACAACTGCATTAGCTATTCCAGATTCAATATTTGAGCCTAAGAATATGATTCTTTCTTTTAATAGACGAGAGTATATATCGTAAGCCCTCTCTCCTTCTCTAGATTTTTCAATTACAGTAGGTATTAAATAGCTCATTTTAAAATTTATTTATGAATTAAAACATTGATATTATATCGTATTTTGACCATTTATGACATTGCACTGGCATGGTGCATGCCCACGCAGAATCAGATAGGCTATAGTTTTAACGTAAGAAAGTCTCCTATTTGAAGATTATTAGCTTCAGACCAGCCAGCTTCCATTTCAACTACATATTGTGCTGGCTGGTCTGAAGGATAAAGTTCTTTAGTCTGCTCTGTTTTAGTATTTTTGTGAATAGTTACGACCTTTAATTCAGAATCCAAGAATATAATATCCAAGGAAATTAAAGTATTTTTCATGTAGAAAGTGAGCTCTTGTGGTGCTGGATACAAAAATATCATCCCATCTATATTTTCTAGTTTTGTTCTGTTCATTAATCCTAAGGCTTTTTTGCTATTGCTTTTTGCAACTTCGAGTTTATATTCTGCTTTGTTATAGGTCATATTCGCAAAAGATTCGTCTGTAGCTCCAGAATAAATATCAGAAGTTTCTGAAGTTTGGGTATCTTTATTCCATACAGTCTGGAACGATAAAAATGCAAAAACAACTATCACCCCACTTAAAAGAAGTCCTAATATTAATTTATTGTTAAATATTCCTATTAAAGTTCTTTTCGAGTTCATATTTAGTTAAAGTCCACATAACGGGCCTACCGTGAGGACAGTTATAAGGTAAATTAGAATTATTAAGTTCTCTTCTTATATTCTTCATCTCGAGATCGTTTAGCTGTTGTCCGGCTTTTATTGAACCTTTACATGCCACAGTAGCGATCCTTAAATATGTTTCTTTTGTAATATTATATTCTTTAATTATAGATTCCTCTATTTGATAATCGTCTTCAACGTTAATTAATTTTTCTATTAGTTCTCTTAGATTGTTCAAGTTTAGAATTTCCGGTACTTCGTCTATTTTAATTGTTTTATCTCCAAAATCTTCATAAACAATCCCTATATTCTTTAACTCATCAAGCAAGCCAATCAATTTCTCTTTCTCGCTGTTATTCTTTAAATCAATTATTTCTGGAACAAGAAGTGGTTTGGTAACTGGTTTTCCTAGATTATTAATTAGTTTTTCGAAAGCAATTTTCTCTGCAGCTGCATGCTGATCTATGAAAATAACCTCATTCTCTTTCTCAAAAACTATATATGTATTGAACACTTGGATTGGTCTACCAATCAAGAAGGTTTCAGCAGGGGCTTTTTCTATTCTTGGTATATCGTTAACTTGAAAACCGCTATAGATTTCTTTAGTAAAGTTCATTGCTGAGTTGACTTTGGTATTCCTTGGTTCATGTTTTGTAAAATCATTCTTTGGCTTGAAATTCGTACTTGAAGTGGGAGCTTTGTACTCTGTTTGGTTTACAGAAGCTTTCGATAGATCGTTAACAAAACTATTTGTAGAACTGAATCTTGTTTCAATTTCTCCCTTTGTTTTGTTTTCTAAAGTTTTTTTTACGAAATTTTGAACTAGAGAAAATATTTTACGTTCATCTTCAAATTTAACTTCCAATTTTCTTGGATGAATATTTATGTCTATATTGGCAGGGTCTAACTTTAAGAATAGGAAGTATGTAGCTTTTAAATCTTTGTGTAAAAACCCATGGTAGCCTTGGTTTATTGCAGCATTAATCAAGTTGCTCTTAATAAATCTGTTGTTGATAAAAATGAATTGAGTTTTGTTATTAGACTTGCCTATCATTGTATTTCCAAGGTATCCAAGTATGCCAAGCTCATTGGATTCAGAGAAATAGAGATTTTTGGCAATATTCTTGCCAAAAATCTCGTAAATTCTATTAAGCATATCTTCAGTTTTGGTAAGTTTATAGAGCAATTTACCTTCACTGTATAGTTCAAAATGAATATGGGTAAAGACTAAGGCTATATTTAGGAAAGTATCTATAATATGTTTTAGCTCTGTATTTGTAGTTTTTAAGAATTTCTTTCGTGCAGGAATACTTTCAAATAAATTCTGTACTGAAACAGTTGTTCCTCTTTGGTTTCTGTTCAACTTAACTTTGTTTGTTGTCCCTTCTACTCTACTAATTTCAATTCCATTTTGTTCTTCTGTTTTTGAATGAATAGAAAATCTTCCTGCTGTTGAGCTAATAGAAGCAAGGGCCTCTCCTCTGAATCCTAGTGTAAAAATATTTGCTAGATCGTTTTTATCTAGAATTTTAGAAGTTGCATGCTGTTCTATAGCGAGTTCAATTTCCTCTTCTGGAATCCCAATCCCATCGTCAGTTAGAGTTATTTCATCTATACCAGCATTTTTAATTTCGATTTTTATAAACGTGCTTCCTGCATCTATAGAGTTCTCCATTAATTCTTTAATAACAGACGCTGGTCTTTCAACTACTTCTCCTGCAGCTATTAAATTTATTAATTCTTTTGAAAGTTTAGCTATCTTTTTAGACATAAATATACTTTATGTTACATATTATCTATTTTATATTTTAATACTTATGTCAACTAATAGGAAATTAGATATCAATTTTTAGAATGTTTGACATGATAAGAGGTGTTGTTTCGTGCAACAATCATACAAATTCTTGAACTTACAGATCAAAATATTTCACAATGAAGTTTTGAATTTAATGTAAACGGGCAGGCTTTCCCCGTCCTATTAAATCAATGTATAAAATAGTTGTATGAATAGCAGGGTAATTTCCAATGAAAAAATAGAAGTCGCCAAACCATGACTTTCCTCATTTGAAACACATCAAGATACATAAAGCCCAGTTAAAAGGCACTTCGCTAAGTCTACGAAGAATAGATTTCTATTTAGAGTGTATAAAACTGAAAAGCCAACTCTACTTTAAAGATAGTTGTTGAAGAGTCAAAGGGTTAACTTAGGATGTAGATCAACTCTAGCCACAGTAGAGCATGTATGTCTATTAATAATAGAGGTGAAGTCTAGTGAAGATCATTACTTAAAACTCTCCTAAATAGAAGATTTCTGGCTCAAGGGTAATATTTAGCTGTTCTTTAGCTCTTTTTTGTATCTCTTGAATAACTGCTAAATAATCTTTTGCAGTTGCGTTGCCTTTGTTTTCTATGAAGTTGTGATGTTTAGAAGAAATTTCTGCATCTCCGATACTAAAGCCGGTCATCTTAAGCTGGTGTTCAATAATATAGCCTACACTGCCAGTTGGCCAACCTCTTTGTTCTTTTTCTTCATTAGAAATATTCTTGAAAATACATCCGCATGAATTACTTGGCTGTAAGGCATATTTTCGTTTCGTCCATTCTGTAGCTACATATTTCGCTTTTTCAGCATCTCCTCGTCTTAAATTAAATGTTACATTTAAAATTATTTCTCCGGATGTGTGAAATCTAGATTCATCGTACCCTGCTCCAATTTCTTCTTTAGATAATGTAATAACTTCGTTATTCGGAGCTAAAACCTTAACGTCTTTTATTAGTTCGTCTATATGATGCGTTCCTCCATGAATATTGTTAAATACTGCACCACCTATGGTTGCAGGAATTCGACCATACCATTGGAGACCAGTTAAACCTTGTTTAATTAAATAGTTTATCGCAAAGGGTAAATCTACACCGCTATCCATTTTTACTTCTACAATCGGTTTGTCTGATTCATCGTAATCTAAGTCTGCAAAGTCGTACATTTTCCTGCCACCTTCTTCTTCTCCGGCAGCTGCCCAACGAGCAATAATTTCTTCATCTTCAGCTTCTTTTTCTGTATATGGCTTTTCGTCGCCTATAATTATTTGTTTACTATGGTTTCGAATAACGAGTCCTCTAATGCCCCTATCTCCCACCAAACTGTTAGCACCCCACCCTAACATCGTAATTGGCACCTCGAGCATTCTAGCTGCCTCTACGGCTTCTATAAGCTCATTTGTGGTTTTTGGGGTATAAAAAATATCTGCTGGCCCTCCAATTTTCAAATTCGTATGTTTAGAAAGAGGTTCGTTTAATTTTGTATTTTCAGGCTTTAACTTTTGTATAAGTTTTTCTAAGTTAGTCATTAGTAATTATAGCAAGAAGGGGTTATTAACGTTACGATTCAATATAGGTAGTGAAGTGTGGATGAAGGGTCGTATGTACAATATGTTCTTCTTGTATATTAGTTTCTTCATCTATTTCTTTTAAATTACATTTTGCTAACTCTTCTCCTGTCTTAATTCCCAAATCTTCAACTATACCCCCAATTATGTCTATATTATGAACAGCAATGGTTTTCCCAGTTCTCTTTCCAAAAATATATTTATTATCTTTAGTTTTTATTAATCCTCCTATCGCAAGCCCATTACAATAGTATTGCTCTCCAACTTGGAACAATTCATTTCTTAGCGTGTTTAATGATTGTCTAACTTTAAATTTAATATTGCTAACTTCTAGTTCTAAACGATTATCATTAATTTAAAAAGAATCTAGTCTTAAACTTGTTCCGTCGTATACTTCTTGGCCTTTTTCTTTTGCTTCTTTTAAAATTTTATTCCATGTTTCTTCAATCATAGATTCTATTTTTGAATCTAGCTTTCTATTTGAAGCTTGATTGTGTGAAATAGTGATTTGGTTGAAATCAAAAGGTCCTTTTAGAAGTATTTTTGGTTCAATCATTTATTGAAAAGTTTTCTAATTTATTTAAGTAGCTCGTAATTGAATCATCAGTTATTTCATTTGGCTTTATTTTGCAGTTATCAAAAACTTGTTTTTGTAATTGGATCATAGCTAGTTTAGTTTCTTCAAAATCTTTAATGTATTTTTCTTCTTGTTCTTTTGGAATTTTTTTATTCATTTTGAATCTTTCTCTGCCTTCTTCTATTCTTTGTTCCATACCAACTACTCCTTTTGGCGTTACTCTGTGGTCGCTATAGCAGGCAATCTTTGAGCTCATATCGTCATTTTTAAGATTTTCAATGGTTTTACTGAAACCTATTGAATTTAAAATCTCGAAAGCTTTGTCTGAAATTCCAATTTCTTTTGCAATTGAATATATTGCTTGGTGTTCTTCATTTCCATATTTTTCTATAAATTCATCTTTAACTTTTTGCCAATATTCTAAGCCTTGTGGTTCGAGGAACTCTGGGAAAAGTGTTAGATCGAATTTAATAATATTCCCCATATCGTGAAGCAGGCAGGCAGTTATTAAGTCGGGAATATCAAATCCCCTCCCTTCCCCTTCTTTCTTCTTAAAGGAGGGGTGAATATGAGTGCTTGAGACGTCTATATTATCTGCAATCTGCCATGCTACTGCAGCAACTCGCATTTGGTGCAACTGTAAATTTGGCATGATGTAGTACTTTTCGTAGATTTCTTTGATTGTCATTTAGAAATTATCATTAAAGTTCCATTATCCATATCTACGCAAGTAGATGAGTGAATGAAGTATAAAAATCTACCTTTAGGAATTGAATATTGTTTTCGGGAAAGGGGCCATGGATTATTTATGGTAATATTATTTTCATCGTACCCAGTCACTATCACTGAATGATATTCGCCTTCGTTCTTTCCAATCGCCTGGGCAAATCCTAATCCAATAACTGGCATATTATTATCGATTGCATCTTTTATATTTTCTATTGCAGGAATTTCGATTATTAATTCACCACCTTTATTTATAAATTTAATGAAAGTATCCAAAATCAATTTTTGATTATTATCTACTTTGGTTTGAATTTTTCGAATATATTCTATTAATTTGGTCGAGTCGTTTGTGTTTAAGTCTAAGTCAGGTGGAAAAAGTCTTGGTTGCCCGCAAATTATTTTTACTTTAAACCCTCTTTCTAATAAAAGAACTGCATTATCAAAAATTGTAGTTCCTATTTCATTATAGAAAAGTTTATGTTTTAAATTCTCTAAAGTTTCATCTTGTCCAAAATATTTCAGAGCCATCAAAATGCAGGTTGGTATGCAATCAATAGAACCTTCAGGTTGTAAGATTAAGGGTACATTGAGGGTTTTCATACTTGCTCTATTTTTCCTCCTAGTTTAGTTAGATTAGTAATTAAATCTGGGAATCTTCGAGATATCATTTCTGCATTTTCAATTACTGTTGTTCCATTTGCTGCAAGGGCTGCAAGGATAATTGAATGAATTCCTTGAATTATGCTTGGAGCAACAACTTTCGCTCCTTTGAATTGAGTTTTCCCGAATGTGATTATTTGATGAGGATTTGCCATGATCATTTTTGCTCCAAGTGCTATCAATTGTTCAAAATATAGAAGTTGAGTTTCGTACATATTTGAATAAATTCGCATAGTTCCTTTGGCAGCTAAAGCTAGGACCAAAGCTTGTGGGATTAAATCTACAGGATAAGCTGGCCATGCCCAGTCGTTAACTTTATCTATGTCTCCTTTGAAATTGAGTTTGCAAACTAAGTCTTGATTTGCAGGTACAAAAATATCTTCGCCTCGTATTTCAACTTTCAAATTCATTTTAGAAAAGTAGTTTAGAATTTGTCCCATATGCTGGGGAATTGCATTTTTAATTAGTATTTCTCCATTCGTAACTGCTGCTGCAACAATTAATCCGCCAATATCTATATGATCCGAAATAATAGACCACTCTCCTCCATCTAAATTTTCCACTCCTATAATTTCTAATCTATTTGTTCCAATTCCTGTAATTACTGCTCCAAGTGAAACCAGAAAATTGCACAAATCTTGAGTGTGGGGCTCGCATGCTGCATTGTAAATTACAGTTCTTCCGTTTGCTTTTACAGCTGCTAATATTAAATTTTCAGTTCCAGTGACCGAAGCTTCAATAAGCCAAATATTTTCATTTCCATTCAAACCATTAGGAGCATTTAATTTGTAGCTGTTGTCTTTGTCTATTTCTACTCCCATGTTTGAAAGTCCTTGGAACAATGCATCTAATGGTCTATTTCCTAATTTGCAGCCACCTCCATCTTTAATTTCAGCCTTGCCGAATCGTTGAAGTAACGGTCCTAGAAATACAAAAGTTGCTCTTTCTTTAGCAGCTAAATCTTCATCTATTATATGAGTATTTATACCTGAGGCGTTTAGAGTTATTGAATTATTAGGTAAGTAACCTACTTTCCCTCCAAGCTGTTTGAAAGTTTGCAACATAACGCGTACAGATGAGCTCTTTGGCACATTATGCAAAGTTATTGTTTCGTTAGTTAAAACTGCTGCAGGAATTATTTTTAATACAGAGTTTTTATTTGGTTCTGGAGTTACTTCACCTTTTAAAGGTATTCCACCTTGAATTTTTAAGCTTGTAGACACGGTTTTAAAGTTAAAATTTAAAGGTCAAAACTTAAAAAAGTGAATGACTTAATAATTATAGCTCAAAATTGACTTATTTATGATTAATTACTATTATTGCCTATGAAATATGATAGGAGAAAGTTTAGAAAATTTATGGCATTTTTTGTTCTATTTGTAAGCTTAGTGGTGTCTTTTTGTATTTGTGCGGTAACTCTATTTGCAATATATAAAAATAATTAAGTCTGCGGAACAGATATCTAGCCAGGGCTTTATCATTTTGGTAAATCACAGTATAATTAGCAATCTTAACGGATGCTAAGGTAGCTCAGCTGGTAGAGCACTCGCCTGAAGAGCGAGGTGTCGGCGGTTCAAGTCCGCCCCTTGGCACCAAAATGGAATCGGGAGAAAACAAAAACCCGACATTAGACACGCTCAAGAAGGTTGCGAAGGCTTTTGGTGTGAGCCTTGATGATTTAATAAATTAAAACTATGGACAAAAGAACTTATATAAATGAATTATCAGAAAAAAAGGGAGAATCCGTAATTATTAAGGGTTGGGTAAATGTTCGCCGCGATCAGGGAAAAATGATTTTCCTTGATTTTCGTGATACGACAGGTGTTGTTCAAGGTGTAATATTGCCAAATAGTAAGGCGATGGAAATTGGTAAAACATTGCGTGAGGAATTTGTGATTGAAGTTACTGGAAAGGTGAATGAAAGACCTGAAAGAAATAAAAAGATATATGTGCTAAATGGTGGTATTGAGCTTGAGGTTTTGCATATTAAAATTTTGAATGAATCTGAAACTCTACCGTTTCCAATAAATATTAATACCCTAGATGTAAGTGACTCTATACGACTCAAATACAGATACTTGGATTTACGAAATAATAGAATGAAAAAAAATATTATAAATAGATTCAAAGTCCAAAACTTCGTTCGAAATTATTTAGAAAAAGAAAACTTTATCGAAATAGAAACTCCACTTTTATCTGCACCCACACCAGAAGGCTCCAGGTCATATGTTGTGCCAAGTAGAAAATGGATTGGTGATTTTTACTCATTACCACAATCTCCACAACAGTATAAACAACTACTAATGGTTGCTGGAATTGAAAAGTATTTTCAATTTGCCAGATGCATGCGTGATGAAGATACTCGAGGAGACAGGCAACCTGAATTTACCCAGCTAGATATGGAAATGTCTTTTATTACAGAAGAAGATATCATCCAATTAAATGAAAAACTACTGATCAGTATTGTAGAAAAATTTTATCCAGAAAAAAAAATACAACAGGTACCATTCCCAAGAATTTCATACAAAGATTCAATGGAAAAATATGGTAACGATAGGCCTGATATAAGAAAAGATAAAGAAGATAAAAATCTACTTGCTTTTTGTTGGGTTATCGATTTTCCTGCATTTGAAAAAACAAGTGAAGATAATGTCGATGGTACTGGTGAGTGGACATTTACCCATAACCCATTTACTCGTGTACGTGATGAGTATATGAATGATTACATGGAGGGTAAAAATATAGGAGAATTAATATCAACTCAATACGACATTACTCTTAACGGTTTTGAAATAGGTGGGGGTGGATTACGCAGCTATAAACCAGAAATGCTTAAAAAAACTTTTCAGATAATGGGCTACACAGATAAAAAAATAGAAATGATGTTTGGTCATATGATAGCAGCAATGAAATTTGGTGCCCCACCACATGGGGGGATAGCATGGGGTTTTGATAGATTTATGATGCTCGTGGAAAATGAGCCAAATATTCGTGAAGTCATACCTTTTGCCAAAACAGGCGAAGGAAAAGATTTGATGATGAATGCACCCGCTGGAATATCTGATAAACAGAAAAGCGAGTTGGGAATAAACATTTCAAAAACTAATTTATGAAAACGATACTAATTACGGGAGCAAGCAGCGGAATTGGATTAGCCTGTGCCAGAAAATTATCTGGTGGAAATAAGCTGATTTTATGTTCTAGAAGTCTGGCGGCATTGGAAAATATTAAATCAGAAACAGGCGACACTAAAAACATGTTTGTTTTTAGTGTCGATGTGACTAGTCAATCTCAAATCCGTAAAATGTTTAAGAGTATGGAATCCCTCAATCTTTATCCGGATGTATTGATAAACTCTGCTGGTGTCGCTTTGGGACTAGAGAAGCTTGAAAATGGTCAGATAAATGAATGGGATCAAATGATAGATACCAATGTAAGTGGTTTGCTCATGGTTTCCAAATTTGCTTTAACCATAATGAAGGAGAGAAATAGTGGACATATAATAAATATTGGATCAATTGCTGGAATTACATCTTATTCCAAAGGTGTAGTGTACGCCGCAACTAAAGCTGCGGTAAAATCTATTTCTGATGGACTCAGAAAAGAAGTGATAGAAAATAAAATTAAAATAACAAATATACAACCGGGGTTGCTGGCGTACTCGGCAGTGCGTGGGGCTTTCTCCGAGCGTACGGGGCAGTTTCAAGCCACCACGCACGCGGAGCCTGCGACATCATCGGTTTTGGAAATAGGTGCGAGCTTGGTACAATAAACACACCATAAGTAACTTGTTCGGAATTAGGAATATGGAGCGATTTTGCGGAAGCCAAAATCGCGTTTTGATTTTCGCCAAAACCCTTTCCACCTACGGCGGAAGCCGTGAAATCCCATAATTCCCCCCAGTGTATAGAAACCGTTTTGTCCTTGATTTCAGGGTTAGAGCCGATTTGTTGAAAAAACTTCTTCCATTCTAAATGATTGGAAGTTTTTTCAATTTCGGCACAGTATTTCAAGGACAAAACGAAACTCCGCAAGGGTTCGACCCAATTCTTTCTCTGTTGTCCAAAATTTGTTTCTGATTCGAGCAAACCTGCTTTTTCGCGCATAAGGAGGTCTTTGCGCGAAAGATATGTCTCGCGCTCAATATCGCCGTCTAAGTACACAGAAACGAGCTTGTCGAGCTTCTGTTGGCTTGCTCGAATCTTCTCTTTCAAATTTTGGGCAACATTTCCTTTTTCAGAAATTGATTCTTTTTCCCAAGCAGTAATCTGCTTGTCCATTTCCTCAATTTCTGAAAAAGGAAGCGACACTGATTGAAGCAGTGTTTGCAATTGTGCGGTGAGTGCCTTTTCTTGCGTGTACGGCTGTGCGCACTTTCCATTTTTCTTGGTGCAACGATAGTGAGTGTAGCGTGTGCCAAATCTGTTGGTGGCATATTGAGCCGTAATCGCACAGCCGCACTCGCCGCACTTTGCAAACCCAGTGAATGCGAACGGAAGAAACGATTTTTGCTTTCGGGGTTTCTTACGATTCGCAAATACCTTTTGGACTGCTTCAAACAGTGTCGAAGAAAGAATTGGCTCAAAGTTTCCGTTGTGCCATTCTCCACGATGTTTGATAAATCCGAGATAGGCTCTGTTGGTCAACATTTTCACAACGGAAACTTTGGCAAGTGGCGTACCTTTTTTCTGAACAACGCCGCGATCCGCCAAAAAATCCGCGAGAGATGTCAGTGTGTAAGTACCTTTTGCATATTCCTCATAACCAACTTATCGGTTTTCTTGGTGATTCAAAGTATCTAAGAAATAAGGATCAAGAAGGTGGTGCGTTAGATGTGAATTTACTTGAAAAGGAAAATAGGGAGTTGCTCGCAATGATCCATGAAAAACTTTTTAGCATTATGCCGGACTGTCAGGCGCGCCTGCAAAAATTATATGAACTTCATCGGCGTTATGTAGCGCAAAATTTTATTCACGAACGATTCGGAGATTTAACTGGACATATTGACGAGTCGTTCAATATGCAAGAGATAATACAAAAATATGAATAGAGTACTTTTTATCGACCCCATTGAACTAAAACCACATGAGCAAATCCGATTTACCCGTGTTTTATTGGTGTTCGCGAAAATAGTTTTGACAGGCAGATTCACAACTCCGTTGCTGATTGATTCAGAAACGAAAACGATTTTAGATGGCCATCACAGATGTTGGGTTGCAAAAATGCTCGGATTAAAAAGAATTCCTTGCTACTGCGTGAATTATCTCGAAGAACAGTCAATCCGCGTCCATTCGCGCCGATCTAATATTCTCGTGAACAAGGATGACGTACTCCGAATTGCAACTTCTGGCAAAGTATTTCCTCACAAAACGACTCGGCATGAGTACGAGATACCGACATTTGTGCCAGTACCGCTAAACCAACTATGGATATGAAAAAACCTAATCTCAATACATTTCAAGGGGAAAATGCGATCAAGGATTTTTTGAATCCTGATAAAAATCCGCTGATCCCTCTTGTTGAACTTCCCGAACACTGTAATCCGTTTGCAAAAGATGGTGTTCGAATATTTGCCAAGCTTATGAATATGCTTCCTTTGGCAAATGTGAAATCGCTTCCGGCATTAAATATGCTTTTGGAGGCTGATGAGACGAATAAACTCAAAAACGTGCATACTCTTATCGAAAATTCATCTGGCAACACTGTTCTTTCGCTGGCGATTATTGCCCGATTATTCGGTATAGAAAATACAAAAGCTATCGTGTCCCATGAGGTGACTTGGGGTAAACTTCAGTTGCTCCGTCTTTTTGGTACTGAAATTATAGTCAAGGAGGAGCCGATTTGCCCTGACCCAAATGACAAAGAAAGTGGTATATGCGAAGCTAGACAGAGAGGTAAAGAAAAAGGATGGTTTAACCCAGGGCAATACGATAGTGAGGCCAATCCGCAAGCGCATTATAAATGGACTGCACCGCAGATTTGGAAACAGACTGAAGGTAAAATATCAGTATTTTGTTCGGGTGTCGGCACTACTGGAACAATTTTAGGCGTAGGTTCCTATCTCAAAGAGAAATCAAAAAAGATAACAATTGTAGGTGTAGCTCGCTCTCCGAATAATCCTGTCCCCGGTGTAAGGACGCCAAATCTACTTCGGGAGATCGCCTTCGATTGGCAAAAAGTGACAGATCATATGGAAGAAATAGGTACAAAAGAATCCTTTGAGGAAAGCTTGAAATTATGCAGAGCAGGACTTATGGTCGGTCCCAGCTCTGGTTTTGCTTTAGCTGGTCTCATTAGTTTTCTCTCAAAACAGAAAGACATTGATAATCTTGATAGCTTAAAAAATCGGAGAAGTGAAATTATTGTAGTTTTTGTCTGTCCGGATAGCCCACTTCCATACTTGAATGAGTATTTTGAGTATCTCGATGAATCTAATTTCCCGATGATTGAAAACGAGCAATTACTTATCAACAAGCCTGAGCGAAATAAAGAATCTAAAACTCCACCGCAAATCTTCACAGGAATTGAAATAACTGCCGAGGATGCTTATAAAACTCTTTATGACTATCCTGAAAAAAAGTTGTGGAACTTGGTGAATAGGAAAAAAGAAGTTTTGGTTAGTAATGGCGTAAAACTACTTGATGTCCGCACCACAGAGGAGTACCAACATGCTCATCTGCCTTGTTCCGAAAATATAGATCACACTAAAGTTTTAGAAAAAATCTCGTCCTTCATTAATCAATGGCGGGGCAAAAAAGTTATTGCCATTTGCCGATCAGGTAGGAGAAGTGCGCTCGTTGCAGAAGCTCTACAAAAAAGTGGTATCGAGGCTGTCAGTGTCCAAGGTGGAATGATTGAATGGTCAAGATTGAATTTGCCTCGCTGGAGACCAGAAATTTGCAAGGTATAAAAGTTTTCCGCCAAAAACCAAAACCAAATCCGCCATGCATTCCTCCTGCACCCTCCTGCATGGCGGAAATCAGAAACCCAGCTCTTTCAAAAAAAGAATTAGCCGAGGCAAAGCAAATCCTTTCCTCCCCAAAAAATAGTTTTTGCAAAACTTCGTCCGCATTAGTCCCGCCACCCGCCGTACTCGGCGGGTGGCGGGACTGATCCATTCGTTCAGTTTTCCCTCGAAAAAAGTTCGAGCAAAGTGTATAATTACAGCACCATTAAAAATACTTTTTTTATTATTTCCTTTCCGATGTCTGAATCTAATACTACTCATAAGCATGAACATAAAGCTGAACCCACTGATGAAGAGCCAAAAGTTGAAACTGCAGCAGTTACTGAAGTAAAAGAAGAAACTCCTGTGACTACAGCAACTAATCCGACAACTGTATCTGGAGAAACTAAATCTGGATCAAATAGAACCTTAATGATAATTATTGCTGCTGTATTTTTTGTTTGTTTAATATGTGCAGCTTGCGTTGGAGCTATTGTATTAATTTCAGATAGCGACCAAGATAAAAGAGACGAAGAAAAAACTGAAAACAAAAAAGACGATAGGAAAAAAACAACAGACTCAGATTTAGAAGAATACGATGGAGATGAATTTTCTTTTGAATATCCAGAAAATTGGATTTTAGAAGCTACAAGTTTAATTACAATAATTTATAGTAAAGATCCAAAAGGAATTAAGACAGGAGATTTTAACGACAATGTTAATGTTGTTACTACTATAGGAGAATTTGGAGATATGTCTGAAGAAAATTGTGAAGATTTTGGAAATCAACTTTTAAATTCTTACGAAACTATTTTTGAAACATCTGAATTAGCTACTTCATCAATCGAAGAAATTAACGATAGAGAAGTTTGTTATTTAGATTTTAATCAAACTCCTGGAGGAATCTCTTTGAATCAAGAACAATATGTATTTGAAGAAGACAATAAAGTTTATACAATTACTGTTACTTTAAGCGACGAATCTGAAGAAGAAAATAATGCACAAATAATTGTTGATTCTTTCGAAGTTAAATAATTTAATAATCCCGATACCCTTTACAAATCAAAGATTTGTGCTATCGGGATAAACTTTTATGAAATTTAAAATAGATAAAAAACTTCTAATTTCTGCTTCTATAGTTTTACTAATTTTCGGTCTAATTGTAGGAACAATTTTGTTTTTTATGTTGTTGAGAAATTTATTAAAAGGGATTCCTGCAGGTTTTGAACTTTATGAAACTGAAGACTACTCTATTGCATATCCAAAAAATTGGACTTTAAATGAAACTGGTGGAGCTATTGCAATTACAGATAATCCTGAAGTTGTAGATATTATTTTAGGAACAACTGGTCCAGAAAATGGTGGTACTTATATTTCTGTAAATTCTGTTGTTGAACCAGATCCCAGCTATACTGAATTTCTATTGAATGGTAAATGTACAGATTTTACCCAGAGAGTAAGAGAAAGTGGGAATTTAGTTGAGGGATTAAGTTTAGGTGTATCTGGAGAAGAAATCTTGGAATTAGGAGGTGGTAAAGGGTGTAAATATTTAGCTGAAATTACATTTAATGGAGTTACAACCAGAACATATAGTTATCAATTAGTTAATTCTGAAGCAGAAGATGTTATTTACCAAGTTTTGGTTAATGTTATAGGAGATAAAGATCCAGATAATATTGCGGAATTTACTAAGTCTGCAGAGACTTTTAAATTTCTTTAGTCTTTTCAAAAAGCAATTAAAGTTGTAAAATTACAAGTGCACATTAAAGATTAGGTAGTTGAATTGGTTAAAGTCTCGATTATCGGGATTATACCGAAATAGTTATTTAAAAATGGATTCAGAATGGGCAACTAGCTCAACTGGTTAGAGCAATTCGTTTACACCGAATAGGTTATAGGTTCGAGTCCTATGTTGCCCATTCTGAATCCATTTAAGAGTATGGCCCCTTACGTTTATATGCTTCATTCAATATCTCTAAATTTCAACTTTAATCCCTTGCAAACCTCGTTCAGACCCCTAATAGTGCTGGTCAGAAATAGACATGTATGATATAATGAAGATATATGAAATATCATTTAAATCCAGAAACTCATGTAGACAGAATATGGTTATCTCTTGGCAGTCATGCATTAGATTTATTAAACTTTGTACCTGGATCTAGAATAATAGATTGGGGTTGTTCTGTAGGAATAACTTCTTTAGAATTATCTAAACTATTCCCAGATTGCAAAATCTATGGTGTAGAAATAAATAAAGAAACGCCTGACAGAGAAATTTTTGATGTTCAAAATGTAGAATTATTAATTGCGGACGGATACAATCTACCACTGATAGCAAAATCTATGGATGGAGTATTTATGATGCAGAATATTCTCTATTTGTTAAATTATTTAAATATAGACCAATTGGATTTAAACTCCATGCTTTATTCTGTTGCGAATGTATTAAAAGAGGAGGGATTTTTAATTATGTGTGCTTTTGATTTCTTTCCAAATTCTAGATTCTATATTTACCAGGTTAAGAATAATGCTTTTGAGTTAATAGGTAATCATAATGGTTTGAATTTCCCATTGCATAATGAAATCGGTAGTAGAATAGCAAAAGTTTTAAATAATATTAGAACCTAATTCTTTTATCCAAAAATAACTAATTCCTCTGCAGCTCTTGTTATTGCTGTGTACAACCATCTTCTCCAAGTTTCATCGTCCATTTTTGGGAAGCGTTCTTCAAACAAAACTACTTTTCGAGCTTGGCTACCTTGTGCTTTGTGAACAGTTATTGCATAGCCAAAATCAAAAATATCTATTTCTTTAGAATGTCTTTCTATAGATTCTTTATTGTTAAATTGTCTTGAATCAATTAATCCAGAATAAGAAGTATCTTCATCGTCGAATTCTATTTTTGCAAAATAAGTATTTCCTCTTTCATCCTGAATGCTTTTTATTTTACCCAACATTCCATTGTATATATGCTTTTTGTGATTATTCTTTAAACAAATTACTCTATCGTTTATTGTAGGTCTTTCAGTTTCAATTTCTAAAGAACTACGAATGAATTTATTCAACCTAACTCTAGTTGTATTGTATCCGCACAAAACTAAAGTATCATCTCTATAGCCATTCAATTGATCCACCATATATTCTTTAGAATCTTCCTCGTTTCTATTGTATTTGCGAACTTTATTATTGAAGGTTCCAAACGGAACTTCACCTTTTTCTCTTGCAAGAATTGAGAGATGAATTATTGGATTACCTTCTGCTTGCCTATGAATTTGTTCTAATTTAATATCTGGTTTCTGCATTAAATTGAAATTACCTCTAATTGGTGGGAGTTGACCATGATCTCCAACTGCAATAATAGGTTTGCCTAAAGAAAGTAAATCTTTCCAAATCTCGTTATCTACCATAGAAGCTTCGTCTACTATAACTAAATCAAATTCGCCCTGCTCTTTTAGCTCCCACCCGATTATTTCGCCAGATTTGCTTAGCATCGGGGCATATATTAGAGAGTGAATTGTAGAAATTGAGTCTTTTTTTAAAACAGATTTAGATTCTTTTAATTTATTTTTTAAAACTCGGGCCGCCTTACCTGTGTAACTACAAAACGCAACTTTAATATCTGGATACAATTTGTGTAATTCTGCTCGAAAAATAGAAATTACAGTTGTTTTGCCTGTGCCTGCATATCCACCCAGTGTTATATATTGTCTTTTCTTTGGACTATTAAACCATTTAAACAAAACTTCAATTGCTTTTTCTTGATCGTTCGAAAGTTGAATCATAGATAAATTGTAACACGCATATCGATTTACAAATTTTTTACATTTTCTATAACGAATATCAATATTTAAAAACTACAATTAAGCATTAAATATTAATATTATGTTTTATGGCACATAAGAAAATTAGTGCAGCTGGAGCTGCTGCAAAAGGATTAGCGTTTGGTGCAGCAACAGGGTTAGTTGCAGGAATACTTCTAGCACCAAAAGCGGGAGAAGAAACGAGAGAAGATATAAAAGACAAAGCTAATAGTTTGAAATCTAAAGGACAAGATTTAGCAGAAAATGCTAAACACAAAGCAGAAAATGCTAAGGAAGTTGTAATGGGTGCTAAAGATATGGCAGAAGAAGATGTTGAAGATATGAAAGCTCAGGCTAAAAAACTAAATAATGCTTGATTTATTTACTAAGCGCGTGACGTGTGTTGCGCGCTTAGCTATAATTTAGAATGAGAAAACGTTTAATATTTTCTATTCTTATTATATCGATTGCTGCTTTCGCAATCTGGTACTACTTTCTTGTTGTTTATCCAAAATCTCTTGCAGATTTAAGACATGTTATTCTAGTTAAAGAATTTGTAAATGAAGATTTAATTCTTTTTGAAAATCAAATAAAAAGTTCTCCAAATAAAAAATTTTATTCTTACACAACAGCAAAAGATTTAGGTTTAAGAGAAAACAGTATTTGGTTGGTGGATAGATTTGGTGAAGAAAATATAAAATTGAACGAAGTTGAAGAATATAAATACTACTCTACTCCTACTTGGAATTCTGATAGTACAAAAGTAGCTTTCTTGAAATATTATGCTTTTGAAATTTGGACAACAGATTTAGATGGAGATACAGAATTAATTTATTCAGAGAACGATCACCTCGAAGATAATGTTTTATTCCCTTCTTTAAGTTACGCTGGAGAAACTTATTTAAAATGGGATGGAGATTGGATTGAATTTGAAAATAATAAAACAATTCCAAATTCAATTTGGGCTGTTAATTCTAAAACCAAAGAAGTTAAAAAGGTTAGAGATGTTGAAGCTATATCACTTACAGATGAAATAGTTTCATTGCCTTTTTTTAGCCAACGAGACGAATCTTGGGAAGAATTTACTTTGGGTGGATGTAAAGAGGAATCTATAGGATCTGCAGGATGTGCTATTGCAAGTTTATCCATGCTGTTTAATTCTTTTGGTGTAGATTTAAATCCAAGGAAGTTGAATTCATTTTTAAGCGAAAATCAAAACCAAGGATATTTTGAAGGCTGCGATGTTATGTGGTTTTTAGTCCAAAACTATCAACCTGGTGTTAAAGTAAAAGGAGTTTACTTTAATGAATTTAATTTTGAGAGAATAGATTATGAATTGAATAATGGAAACTACGTGATTGTTGGTTTTGATAATGTTAACTTCTCGAATGTTCCACATTGGGTTGTTGTTAAGGAGAAATTGAGCGAAGAAGAAGCCCTAAATTTTAAGAATAAGGAAATCACTCACCCTAGCCCTCTCTCAAGAGAGGGGACAGAACTAACAGAAATGGATATGTATTTAGTTAACGATCCGTGGACAGGGGAAGAGAAATTGTTAAGCTACTTCGGACAAAGTTACGATCATAGTGTTGTTTATGAGAAAGAAATCGCAATTATAAATTCTGAGGAGTCAGCATTAATTTAAATTTCTCTTTTAACTTTTCTAGACTTTCATCGTCTATAACAGAAGTTACTATTACTTCTTTGCCTTTTCCAAGTTTCTTTTTAAATTCTTTAACTTTTGCATCTAATTTTTTAGGGTCATCAAATACATCGTGCTTAGTTAGAATTACAAGTTCTGGTTTATTATATAAATCTTCATCTATATTTTTAAGTTCTTTTCTAATTGTATTGTAGGCTTCAAATAAATCTTCGTTTTCTAAACTAACAAAGTGTGCTGCTAATCTTGCTTTTCTTGTATGTTTAGCGAATTTAGTTCCCAACCCTTTTCCTTCAAATGTACCTTCTATTAATCCTGGTAAATCCATTAGAGTTAATCCATCCATTCGCCCAAGCTGAGGATCTATTGTTGTAAAAGCATAAGAAGCAATCTTTGCATCTGCATTTGTTAAAGATTTTAATATTGAAGATTTTCCTGCATTCGGAAGTCCAATAAATATTATGTCCGAAAGAAGCTCTAACTCTATAATTATCTCTAGCTCTTCTCCTGCTAAACCGTTTGTGTGTTTACGTAAAGTTAAGAATCCTCCTTTCCTAAAATGTTGATTTCCTAAACCTCCTCTACTTCCTTTTGCTAATAATTTTTTCTCGCCGTCTGTTTCAATAGTGAATATTAAATTATTATTTAAATCGTATACATTTGTTGTAAGGGGAACTTTAAACACTAAATCTTTCCCATCTGCACCAGTTATCCCATTGTTTCCACCATGTTCTCCATTTTCTGCGCTAAATACATAGTCATTTTTTATGTACTTGAAGTCGTATAATTTTGCATCTCCTATTAGATAAACATCTCCCCCATTTCCTGCGTTTCCACCCATTGGTCTGTAGTTTAATCCAAAAGAAACTTGTCCATTTCCTCCTCTTCCAGCTATAAATTTTACTTTAGTTTTATCTTTGAACATATATTTAGAGAATAGAGATTAGAAATTAGAGATAAGATAAAGGATTATATCATTATTGGGCAATGATATTAGAATTATTATTGTATTATTACTTAAAACTTCGAACTTACTACTTCATATTCTCTCTCCCCCATTTCATAACTTTCGCCATCCAAATGAGTTCTTTGAAGGATTTATGAGCTCTTTCTATAAATTTTTCATCTATAATCTTACCGTTTTCTTCGAATAGTTCCGGAACCTTTGGAAATTGTAGATCTGCATATGTGGCAATCATTCCTAGATCTCTTACTACTGGTGTTAAAGCCTCTATAACCCTCACTCCTCCCCATGGTCCATCGGATACTCCAACTAAATTTACTGGTTTATGAATATAATTTTTTAATTCACTATCTAATAGCCTTTTTAGAGAACCAGGATATCCATGGTTATATTCAGGGCTAACAATAATGAATGCATCGGCTTTAGCTGTTATTTCGGTGTATTTGGGATCCTTGTTTTCAGGGTCGTTTCCGTCGAAAGGTAAATTAAATTGTGTTGGATCCACAACAAATGTCTCCACATCGTCATATGAACTTAATATCTCTTTAAGGAAATTGGCAACTTTAATAGATTGTCTTTTAGGTCTTGTAGTACCTTCGATTATCGCGATGTTTAGTTTGTCCATTTAGAAAGTCTTAATTATATTAATAATACTACAAATGGAGGAGAACTTATAATTTTGAATGTGAGTCGTAATTGACAAAGATGCCTTCAGGTTATAAAATCACTATATATTTATATTTTACTTTTCTCTAATGAGAAGCCTGAAAATCTCTGCATTTTCATTTGTTCTACTTAGTACTGTTTTCGTAAGTGTTGCTGCATTTTTACCTAATACTGTTGGAGCTTTAAAGAGCAGAGGTGGATGTTTTGGTTATGATTGCGAAACTCCAGAAGTAGATAATTTAGACCGCTGCTACCATTTTCATGAATGTAATCCTGAACCTATAGTTGAACCAGCCCCTGTAGTGCCAGTTGTTCCCGTTAACCCTTCTGTTTCTAATGATTGGTACACAATTACATATACTAGGAGAACCACTTATCCATTTAATGTAGACCATTTTAATATTAGTAGCCATATAGTCGGAATTCAATGTGATGTACCTCAACCAATTAACTCCCCTTCGTCTTATCCATACGATAGAATTCAAAATGTTCATTTATCTTATAATCGTTCTTATATAGTAGGTAGTAATTCAGCCCCTAATCCATATAGTGTTTACTGTTATATTGGTGCTGAATCTAGAGGTTTAACTTTGAATTGGTAGGTATTTAAAGTTATAAATTAAGGGGCACTTATTTCATAAGTGCCCCTTAATTTTCAAAATATAGTTGACTTTACGAGCAATATCTAAAGTTTCTAGTATAATCTGATAGTTTTAAGAGTTTAATGACTAAAGAAGAGAAAGTTAAAATAATTACAAATAAACTTAAAGAGGAATATCCTACTGTAGAAACGCCACTTCATCATAAAAATACTTTTGAATTGTTAATAGCAACAATGCTTTCTGCACAAACTTTGGATGCAACAGTGAATAAAGTTACACCTACACTTTTCGAAAAATACTCTACACCCAAAGCACTATCTAAAGCTAATGTTAAAGATATTGAAAAGATAATATATTTAGTGAATTTTAATAAAACAAAATCTAGAAATATAATTAAAACATCCCAAATGTTAATTGATAATTTTAATAGCAATGTTCCGGGAACAATTGAAGAGTTAATAACTTTTCCTGGAGTTGGAAGAAAAACTGCAAATGTTGTAATAGGGCAGGCTTTTAAAAACCCGGAGGGGTTTGTTGTAGATACGCATGTTGGTAGAGTTTCCAGGAGGTTAGGGTTAACGAAAAATACAGACGCAGTGAAGGTGGAATACGATTTGATGAAACTATTTCCCCAACCAGAATGGGACGATATGAGCTTAAGATTGATATTTCATGGAAGGTACAGATGTAAATCTAGAAATCCTGAATGTTATAAAGATCCTTTCTGGAGTAAAATCTGTTCTTGCGTAAAAGAAAAGCGAGTTAATTAGTTACGAGTTTGCGGGTCAGGGAGTTTTGAGTTTTTACAGATTGTAATAAAAAATTCTTAAATATGCTAAAAAGAAAAAATGCTAATTTGCGAAATTTTTTAGAGCTTACTTCGAATAGTTACACGAGTTTTGCCTAGAATTCTAATTATTTCTTCTGTTTGACTAATTAAAGGGTCTATTTATCTAAATCCTCAAGTTTTAGATCTTTTATTAATCTCAACCAATATTTTGTTTCCAAAGATTCTTTATAAGCAATGGATATCTTTGTTAGAAAATCTTTCCTAGACTGACTTCCTTGAGCTTCTTCGACATTAGCCCCCACTGAAGTTGCACTCTTTATTAATTGGTGAGTAAGAACAAACTCTTTTTGCGTCTTTTGCAAATTGATACATAATCTAGTTACTTCTAATGAGAGTGAATAAGTTTTATCCAAAATAATATTTTTAGAATTCATATATTAGCAGATTAGCAATTTTTCATATTTTTAATTTGGCAGCGGCAGCTGCAATTTGGCTATTTTCAATTTCATACTTCTTTGGTGTTGCGCTTACGTATACAACTTGATTTTGACGTGTTTTAAACTCATCGAATTTTAATGGCCTATTGTCCATTGCTGATCGCATTCTAAAACCATAATCAACCAAATTTTGTTTCCTAGATCTATCTCCTTCATACATTCCTCCTACTTGCGGAATAGTAATGTGAGATTCGTCGATAAACATAATGTAGTCGTCTGGAAAGTAGTCTAGTAAACAAGACCCCGCAGATCCTGGTACTCTTTTATCTATATATCTTGAATAGTTTTCAATACCCTTGCAGAAACCTGTTTCTTGCATCATTTCTAAATCGTACTCTACTCTTTGTTTTAATCTTGTAGCTTCTACAATTTTTCCTCTGTCTGAAAAGTCTTTTACTTCTTTTTCTAAATCTTCCCTAATGTTTTGCATAGCAGCATTCAATTTTTCTTGGGTGCTTACATATTGTTTTGCAGGAAAGATTTGTACCTCGTCTACTCTTCTAATTAGCTCCCCAGATATTGGATTCAAGATTTTAATGCTATCTATTTCGTCTCCAAAAAATTCAAGCCTGACTGCTTGATCTTCGGAAGTAAATAAATTTATATCTACAATTTCTCCCCTAACTCTAAAACTTCCAATAGGGAAGTCGTTTTGTCTTCTTTCGAATTGCATGTCCGAAAGTCTTGCGAAAAGTTTATCTCGATTAATTGTTTCTCCAGCCTTAAAGTGCGCACTTAGTGCTAAGTAGTCATTAGGATTTCCTAATCCGTAAATGCAACTAACTGTTGCTACAATTACTACGTCTCTTCTAGAAAGTAAACTTTGAGTTGCTGTATTCCTATATCTTTCAATGCTCTCGTTAATGTCCGAATCTTTCTCAATGTATAAATCTCTATGAGGTACGTAAGCTTCTGGTTGGTAATAATCGTAGTAACTTACAAAGTAAGAAACTGCATTGTCTGGAAAAAAATCTTCCATTTCTGCAAACAACTGTGCAGCCAAAGTTTTATTGTGAGATAAAATTAGAGCAGGTCTATCCAAATTTTGGATAATATTAGCCATAGAAAAGGTTTTCCCAGTTCCTGTAGCTCCAATTATAGTTTGTTCTTTAATACCTGCTTTAAGACCTTCAGTTATATATTCAATTGCTAAAGGCTGATCTCCAGATGGTTTGTAGGGTGAATTTAGTTTAAATGACATTTCTTATTATAACAGCAAACAGTTCTACGTAGTGCGTACTACGTAATACGTAAAACAAATTGGAAAAATTCTACTCTATCAGTTAACATAAAAGTTACTAATCGTTAAAACAAACTTACGAAATATTTAC
>Ga0163154_10001333_pt1 | contig 38276 bp, 31 predicted proteins | sample OliLakLV19MP9P1_FD_148649 | JGI IMG/M metagenome (GOLD analysis project Ga0163154, IMG submission 148649) | Freshwater microbial mat bacterial communities from Lake Vanda, McMurdo Dry Valleys, Antarctica - Oligotrophic Lake LV.19.MP9.P1 | ecosystem: Environmental > Aquatic > Freshwater > Lake >... | reverse complement strand
GAAAAGAATTTCCTTGTTTATTTTTCTTCAAATGGTATTGTTTAGTTCTTATGCCCAGTTTAGCGTAAGCCCTGATAAACATTTTATTTTAAGGGACGGGAAGCCTTTCACCTGGCTGGGCGATACTGGCTGGGAACTGTTCCAACGCCTTAACCGGCAGGAGGCTGATTATTATTTAAACCGAAGGGCTGAACAGGGTTTTACGGTAATCCAGGCGGTAGTATTGGCTGAGTTTGACGGCTTGCATATTCCAAATGCAAACGGCGATTTGCCATTGAATTTTGACGACCCGGCAAAGCCCAATGAAAAGTATTTTGAGCAGGTAGATTATATAATAGATAAGGCCGCATCCGTTGGTTTAACGATTGCATTATTACCAACATGGGGGGATAAAGTTTTCAAAGATGGCTGGGGAAAAGGGCCGGAAATATTCAATCCCGCTAACGCAAAAATTTATGGTAAGTGGATTGGTGACCGCTATAAAAACAAAAAAAATATTATTTGGATAATGGGTGGCGACCGTAACCCGAGAGCAGCAACCAATGATGTAGAAATTTGGCGTGCCATGGCTGCTGGGGTAGAAGAGGGTGTTGGCGGTCAGGACAAAGCGTTGATGAGTTTTCATCCACAGGGTGTAGGGGAAGGTGCCTCCCAATGGTTTCACAATGATAGCTGGTTCGATTTTAATATGTTTCAAACAGGGCATTGCACCGACCAACCAGTGTATGATAAAATAGTAGCTTCCTACAATCGCATACCAACAAAACCTGTAATAGATGGTGAACCTATTTATGAAAATATTCCTGTTTGTTTTGATGAAAAAGATATGGGTAAAGCAAGTGCTTATGATGTGCGGAAAGCTGCCTACCATTCATTATTCGCCGGCGCTTTTGGGCATACTTACGGCTGTAATGATATTTGGCAAATGCATACGCCGACTTATGAGGCTGTATTAGGGTCTAACTTATTTTATAAAGAAGCCATGGAATTAAATGGTGCCAATCCAATGAAATTCGTAAGAAGGTTGCTGGAGTCCCGTCCTTTTTTAGACAGGGTTCCCGACCAATCATTGATTGTAGAAAACAATTTATTCGCAGGCGAACGTATCCAGGCAACGCATGGTAAAGATTACGCTTTTATTTATACTGCCCAGGGAAGAACAATCACCGTAAATATGGGTAAAATATCCGGAACAAAAATTACAGCGTCCTGGTACAATCCACGCAACGGTGTAAGCAAGGAAGCTGGAAGTTTTGATAACAAAGGCCAACAAAAATTTACAGCTCCCACTGCTGGCTACGGTCAGGATTGGGTGTTAATATTGGATGATGAAAGTAAGCACTATGCAAAGCCATAAAGCAAAACTTCGCTGTGCGGTAACAGGGACAGGCTTTTGGGCAAATTACCAAATTGCTGCCTGGTTAGAAACAACTTGGGTGGAAATTGTGGCACTGTATTACCGAACTAAAAAAAAGGCAGAAGCAATCAATGAAAATTTGTATTTAATGGAACGATGCAGATAAATTTAAAAATTATATTTAAAAGATTCAGTCACTTTAGCAAGTGGTCGGTGGGGACACTGACCTCACCCCCAACCCCTCTCCTTGAGGAGAGGGGTTGGGGGTGAGGTGAAAATCTGGGTGTATGCTGGTTTTTTGCAGCTGCACTGCGTAGATAATTTGATATGCACCCTTTTTAAAAGATTCAGTCACTTTCTAATTATAAAAAATAGATAGATTATGTTATTTGGAATAAGCACTTTTACTTTTCCGTGGGCAGTAGGTAGTAAAGATTCAAATAATCTTTCTGCTATCAACCTGTTAAACTTTGCCGGCAATAATAATATTGGCGTTGTTCAATTTGCCGATAATTACCCATTGCATCAGTTAAGTATAGCAGAACTACAAACTATAAAATCTATTGCCGACAATCAAGGCATTATCATAGAGACAGGTACCAGAGGGCTTACTATTGAAAACACAGAGCGCTATATCGCTATTGCCCTTTTTTTTGGTTCACCTTTCCTTCGCATGGTCATAGATGAAGCCGGGTATGAGCCTGGTAAAAATGAGATTATCAGCATCATTACCCAACTTTTGCCATCACTCAAAAAAAATAATATCATACTGGCTTTAGAAAATCACGACCGGTTTTCTGCCAGCACCTTAAAAGATATTATCGATGCAACCGACAAAGATTATGTAGGCATTTGTTTAGACACTGCCAACTCTTTAGGTGCGGGAGAAGGTGTTAACGAAGTGTTGCAAATTTTAATGCCCTATGTAGTAAACCTGCATATTAAAGACATAATAATAAAAAGAGTGGATTACAAAATGGGGTTCACAGTAGAAGGTGTAGCTGCTGGCGATGGTGTAATTGATATCCCGAAAATTATTCAGCAATTGAAAAGTACAGGCAGGTGCAAATCAGCAACACTTGAAATTTGGTTAAAGCCTGAAGCAATGGTAGAAGACAGTATTGAAAAAGAAAAACAACTGGTTGAAAAAAGTATTCTTTATTTAAAAAAACATTTATCATGACAAAAATCGCATTGGTTGGAGCAGGTGGTAAAATGGGTTGCCGGCTTACCGACAATTTAAAAGATTCACCTTATGAAATGGCCTATATCGAGATAAGTACAGCGGGACTAGAACGATTGAGCTTACGGGGTATCAACGCAACCTCGGCCGATGAAGCGATTCCCCGGGCCGATATCATTATATTGGCTGTTCCTGATATTTTTATTGGCCAGGTAGCTTCTAATCTGTTGCCTTTGATTAAAGCAGACGCCATAGTGGTAACGCTCGATCCTGCTGCTGCATTTGGCAATCATTTGCCTAAAAGAGACGACATTACCTATTTTGTATCTCACCCCACACATCCTTCAGTGTTTAATTGGGAAGCAGATAAAAGCCGCCATTTTGATTATTTCGGGGGCATTACAGCTCATCAATCTATTGTTTGTGCTTTGGTGCAAGGGCCGGAAGCGTATTATCAGATTGGTGAAGAATTAGCAAAAGCAATGTATGCACCCGTTACCCGTTCACATAGGATAACCGTTGAACAAATGGCAATTTTAGAGCCTGGTTTGGCAGAGACTTTTTTGGGAGCAGTGATGTTTACAATGCGGGAAGCGATGGATGAAGTTATTCAAATGGGATTACCAAAAGAGGCGGTTTTTGATTTTTTCATGGGTCATATCAACATTGATTTGGCATTGTGTTTCGACCAGATTCCAGGCGGTGTATTTTCAGATGCCTGCTATAAAGCAATCCAGATAGGCAAGCCCTTGATTTTTAAAGAAGATTGGAAGAAAGTATTGTATCCTGAACATGTAAAATACCAGGTGGCTGAAATGACTAAAATCAATCACCAATAAAAATTAAATACCTTTTAAATACTTCTAAAATAGAAACAAAATGAAAAAAATAATTGCTTGTTACTTATTATTTTTTGGGTTGTTAGCAACAAATATTTTTGCCCAAAAATTCCCAAACGTCTTGTTAAATGGCTCCTTAAAAGTTGCTGAAAACAATCATTATTTAGTCCATGAAAACGGAAAGCCCTTCTTTTGGTTGGGTGATACAGCATGGGAATTGTTTCATCGGTTAAACAAGGAACAGGCAGATTATTATTTAAAACGCCGGGCCGAGCAAGGCTACACGGTTATCCAGGCGGTGGCCCTGGCAGAGTTTGATGGTTTGCATGTGCCAAATCCTTACGGCGAGCTGCCGCTCAACTTTGATGACCCTAATCAGCCCAACGAAAAGTATTTTCAGCATGTAGATTATATCATAGACAAAGCCGCCGAAAACGGTCTGTACATTGCCTTTTTGCCAACCTGGGGCGACAAACTATTTAAGGCAGAATGGGGCAAAGGACCAGAAGTTTTCACCCCGGAAAATGCAAAAACCTATGGCAAATATCTTGGAAACAGGTATAAAGAAAGGAAAAACATCATTTGGATTCTGGGCGGAGACCGCAATCCAAGGCATGGCTCCAAAGACGTAGACGTATGGCGAAAAATGGCCGATGGCGTAATGGAGGGCGCAGGCGGTGCTGATAAGGTGTTGCTTAGTTATCATCCTCAACCCAACAAGGAAGGTTCAGGCGAATGGTTTCACAATGACAAATGGTTGGATTTCAATATGTTTCAAAATGGTCATTGTAGAGATCAACCTATTTATGATAAAATTTTAGCTTCATACAATCGTACACCAACTAAGCCTGTGCTGGATGGCGAACCTATTTATGAAGACCATCCAGTTTGCTTCAGTGCGAAAGAATTTGGCACTTCAAGTTCGTATGATGTCCGTAAATATGCATACCTCGATTTATTTGCCGGTGCTTTTGGTCATACTTATGGCTGTCATGATATTTGGCAAATGTACTCCCCTTATCGGGAGGCGGTAAACGGGCCCCGGATTTATTGGCAGGAAGCCATGGAACTACCTGGTGCAAACCAAATGAAGTTTGTAAGAAAACTCATGGAATCCCGACCGATTTTGGAGAGAGTTCCTGATCAGACTTTAGTAGTAGAAAACAATCTATTTGCTTCGGAACGTATCCAGGCCACGCATGGTAAAGATTACGCTTTTATTTACTCGGCCCAGGGAAGAGTAATAACCGTAAATATGGGTAAAATATCAGGAACAAAAATTTCAGCGTCCTGGTATAACCCACGCAACGGGGTAAGCACGGAGGCTGGAAGTTTTGACAACAAAGGCCAACAAAAATTTACAGCTCCCACTGCAGGCTACGGCCAGGATTGGGTGTTAATATTGGATGATGAAAGTAAGCACTATGCAAAACCATAAATCAACACTTCGCTGTGCGATTATAGGGACTGGTTTTTGGGCCAATTACCAAATTGCTGCCTGGTTAGAAATACCCGGGGTGCAAATTGTTGCACTATTCAACCGTACTAAAAATAAAGCTGAAGCAATCAATGAAAAATTTAGATTGAATGCAACGGTTTACGACGATTATGAAGCGTTGCTAAAAAATGAAACCATCGATTTTGTTGACATAATCACCGATGTGGATTCACATGAAATGTTTACCGTAATGGCTGCGGAAAAAGGGATTGATGTTGTTTGTCAAAAACCGATGGCTGCTACTTTTAAGCAAGCCAACAACATGGTAGAAATCTGTAAAAATGCCGGGGTGAAATTTTTTATACATGAAAATTTTCGCTGGCAGGCACCCATCCGCAAACTGAAAAATGCGCTGGATGCTGGCGTAATCGGCAAACCGTTTAAAGCCCGTGTGTCATTTTGTTCAGCGTTTCCGGTATTTGATAACCAGCCATTTTTAGCAACATTGGATCGATTTATTTTAATGGATATTGGTTCGCATGTATTGGACGTTTGTCGTTTTCTATTTGGCGAAGCCAGCAGTTTATACTGCCTTTCGCAAAGAGTAAACCCAGCAATAAAAGGGGAAGATGTGGCCAATGTACTGATGGAAATGAGCAATGGCATCCACTGTTACGCCGAAATGAGTTACGCCAGTATTTTAGAAAAAGAAGCCTTTCCCCAAACACTGGTTTTAATAGAAGGAGAGAAAGGTAGCTTACAATTAACCAACGATTTTGAATTAAAAATCGTTACCCGTGATGGTGTTATTGGTAAAGAAATTATTAACCCAACAATGTATGACTGGCTTGATCCTGCTTACGCCGTGGTCCATTCATCCATTGTAGATTGTAATGCCGATATTTTAAATGGATTAAAGGGCGGGTTTTGCGAAACAACAGGAGCCGATAATTTAAAAACGGTTGCCCTGGTTTGGAAAAGTTACGAGTCGGCAACAGCGGCAAAAAAAATAACTATATGAAGCTTGGCTTAAAAAATATTTCTAAATCTTTTGAGGTGGTAAAAGCCTTGCAGGATGTGTCGCTGGAATTTCACGAAGCTGAGGTGCATGCCATCTGTGGTGAAAACGGTGCAGGTAAAAGTACCTTGATGAATATTTTAACAGGCAATATTCAACCCGATGCCGGTGATATTTTATTAGACAATCAAAAAGTTATCATTCAAAATAATCAACATGCCCGTAGCCTCGGTATCAACATTGTTTACCAGGAACGGAGCCTAACCGATGGCTTGTCGGTGGCGGAGAATATTTTTCCTTTGCCGCCCACCAAATCTTTTGGCAGAATTGATTTTGTAAAATTAAACCAGCAAACAAATGCGCTTTTGCAACAATTGGAGATCAGGGAATTTTCGCCGGAAACAATGGTAGCAACACTTTCACCTGCACAAAAAACGCTGGTGGAAATTGCCAAAGCACTCGCCACCAATCCTGCCATTTTATTATTGGATGAACCCACCGCTTCGTTAACAGATAAAGAAACGAAAATACTTTTTTCAGTTATCCGAACGCTCAAACAACGGGGCGTTACTGTACTGTACATTTCTCACCGGATGGCGGAAATTAAGCTGATTGCCGACAGGGTATCCGTACTAAAAGATGGAAAATACCAGGACACTTTATCAACCAACAACTGCACAACGGAGGATATCATACGCTTAATGGTGGGCCGTGATTTACAACAGGTGGATGTGGCCACCCACGCCACCGAAGAAGTTGTTTTATCCGTTAAAAACCTTTGTGGAAAAGGGTTTAATGATATCAGCTTTGATTTAAAAAAGGGCGAAATTTTAGGCTTGGGCGGCCTGGTAGGAGCAGGCAGAACGGAATTGGCAATGGCCATCTTTGGAGCAAGACCTGCTGATAGTGGAGCGATTTTAAAAGATGGTAAAAGCATTAACAACAAGCATCCTAAACAAGCCATCGCAAACGGACTTGCGTACTTGCCGGAAGAGCGCAAAACCTTAGGCGTGTTTTTGCAAAAGTCGATTGCAGAAAACATTGTGTCAGCACAACTCTATGGCAAGGGATATAGTGCAAAAGCAAACAATCAAAAGGCAGCTGAATATTCCAAAACGCTCAACATTCGTAGCGCATCCGTGCAGCAATTGATGAGTAAGTTGAGTGGTGGCAATCAACAAAAAGTGGTATTGGCCAAATGGCTGAATACACAACCCGATGTGCTGATAGCGGATGAACCCACACATGGCATTGACATTGGTGCCAAACTTGAAATTTATAAAATACTGAAACAGCTCACAGCAACTGGCAAGTCCATTTTATTAATCTCCAGCGAAATGGAAGAACTATTGCTTTTATCCGATCGCATTGCGGTAATGCGGGAGGGTAAATTGAAAGGCATCTTAAATAAAATAGAAACATCCGAAAACGAAATAATTAAACTAGCGGCCCAATAAAAATAATTATGATAAAAGACAGAATCGTTACGCTGAGTGCCACCATTTTATTATTGTGCATCGTCATGTCATTTCTCTACCCGAGTCAATTTCCTACGGTAGAGAATTTCTCTCAAATTATGCTCAATTTATCTATTGATACGATTGTGGCGGTAGGCATGATGTTGCTGATGATATCGGGTGTGTTCGATCTCTCGGTAGGTTCAATCGTTGCTTTCTCCGGCGGACTGGCGGGCTACTTAATGTATTACCACGATGTAAATTTTTTGGTGGCTATTGCCGCAGCATTAAGTGGTTCTTTACTGATTGGTTTTATCAATGGGTTCTTAATCACAAAAATTGGTATCAACCCAATGATTCAAACCCTTGCCATGATGGGCGTGGTTCGTGGGTTGGCGTTAATGCTGAGCGGGGCAGGTATCCAGAATTTCCCGTATGAATATAATTACATTGGCCAGGTAAAAATTTTGGGTTTGCAATCGCCTGTATGGTACATGTTTGCAATCGTGCTGATTTTTAGTTATCTATTTAAAAACATCGCTTTTTTCAGGCGGTATTATTTTATCGGCAGCAATGAAAAAGCCGCTCATCTATCAGGCATTGAAGTAGAAAAAATGAAGCTGCGGGCATTTGTTATTGTAGGGCTGTTAGCAGGTATTGCAGGTGTTTTATTAAGCTCCAGGTTGGGTGCTGCATTATCTACCAGTGGTAAAGGTTTAGAGCTGAGAGTGATCACGGCTGTTATCCTCGGTGGCGCAAGCCTTGCTGGTGGACAAGGAAAAATTGTAGGTGCATTTTTAGGCGCCGCATTTATGGGCATTGTTGGTAACATTCTTATTTTAACAAGGGTCTCGGGCTACTGGCAGGAAATTATTTTAGGTATTATTTTAATTATTGCGGTAGGTATTGATCAACTTATTCAGAAAAAAAAATAGCATAATGAATCGTATAAAAGCACTTTTATTTTACCTCATTTTTATTGCAGTGTTATCGGCTTGCGAGGCACCACCCCGAACGGACGGCACCGGTAATAATCTTAATACAACTGAATTTGTTACGGCTGATTCCGTTTCTGCCGATGAAGAATATGTGATGATAACAACCGCCATCAATATGCCCATGTATGTAAATCACGACCAGGCGGCTTTTAAAAAATGGGCGAAAAAAATGGGTGTGAAGGCCAGTATTTTAGGTCCATCCGAATGGGATATCCCGGCGCAAATTGCAACGTTTGAACAGGTAATACCACAAAGGCCAGCAGGCTTTTTAATCAATGGTACCGATCCTGGCATTGCGCAAGTGATTAATAAAGCGGTAGATGCCGGCATACCAACGGTGGTGTATGATTCTGATATTCCCGGAGCAAGACAGCACAGTTTTATTGGATCTGACTGGTACGAGATGGGCCGTTTGCAGGGCGAAAGAATGGTGAAAATATTAAATGGAAAAGGGAAAGTAGTGGTGATGGGCATTTTAGGAATGACTAATATGGAAGCTGGTTTCCAGGGTTTTCTCGATGTGATAAAAAAATACCCTGCAATGGAGTTCATTGGCAAATATGATGACAAGGCCAATGTAGAAATGGCCGCTAAAATTACGGCTGATCTCATTGTGGCGCATCCCGATTTGGCAGGCGTTGCAGGTTTTGATGGCAACTCTGGTCCGGGCATTGCGCTGTCTGTAAAAGAAGCAAACAAAATAGGGAAAATCAAAATCACAACAGTGGATGCAGAACCGGAACATTTGCAATTGGTAAAGGATGGCGTGATTGATTATTTGGTAGGACAAAAAAGAGAATTGTTTACCCAAATGGGTGCACAGTTATTATTTGATATGCGGCACAAAACAATTGCCTTTAGTAAAAATGATGCGAAGGCAGGTGTAGTGCCGATACCTAAAAAAATAATTACCGGTTCAATTGAAATAGATAAATCAAACATAGACTTATTCATCAAATGATACTAAAAACTACCCATCTTACGGTTGCTTACCAGCAAGGGTATTTGCGCTATATTAAATTAGGCAACGAAGAACTCGTACGCATGATTTACACCGCAGTACGGGATCAGCATTGGCTTACAGCAAGTATGACTATTTCGGAAGAGAAAATAGAGCAGAATGAACAGGCTTTTAAAATAACGTACCAGGCAACGTATCGATTAAATGCAATTGAATATTTTGCAAACGTCGAAATTATTGGGAACCCGGATGATAGCATTTCTTTTCATTTTATTGGAACCGCAAATAGTGATTTTTTAAGAAACAGAATTGGCATTTGTGTGCATCATCCTATACAGGAATGTGTTGGGCAGTCTGTAGAAATTATTCAAGGGGATGGCAATAGTCTTGTTTCAGTTTTCCCTCAATTGATTGCGCCACATCAACCCTTCAAAAATATTCAACAATTAATTTGGAAAACACCAAACCAGGTACAAGCAATGCTTGCATTTGAAGGCGATGTTTTTGAAACAGAAGACCAACGAAACTGGACCGATAACTCATTTAAAACCTATTCAACACCACTCGGTATTCCATTTCCGGTGGCTGTAAAAAAGGGCGATAGTGTGGAGCAAAAAGTTATTCTAACAGTTACAAATACGAATGCTATGGATGCTGGTTTAACTGATGCGGTTGCTGTAGAAACACGATGGGCTTTTCCTGCAATAGGCTATGTGAAAAGTAATGATATGCTTTCAAAAGGGCAGGTAGAACTTTTAAATGAAATCATTATTGATCATTACCGGGTTGAAATTCGTTTTGACACAGATTGGGAAAACACGTTTGAAACTGCACTTGAAGAAGCCGGATTGCTTAACGCAAAAATAGAACTGGCAGTGTTTTTTGATGATTATACAAATGAATATATTAAGCTGAAAAAAGTTTTAAGTACTACAGTTGGCTCAATTATTATTTTACAAAACAATGCCGTAGTACCGGATTTGCACTTATTAGATTTTGTTATTCCTGCCATCAAAGCTGATTTTCCGGGTATAAAAATAGGCGCAGGCACCGATGTGTTTTTTGCTGAGTTAAATAGAAACAGGATCACAGATGAACGATTGGATTTTATAAGTTTTTCTATCAACCCGCAGGTGCATTTATACGATGATGAAACGCTTATTGAAAACTTAGCTGCACAGCAATACTGCATCCAAACCATACAATCATTTACAAAATTACCGATTCATATATCACCGGTTACGCTCAAGCCAAGAGGGTTCCCTGCCCTATCTATTGATGCAAGGCAGCATACTGATTTTATTGCAAACTGGACAGCACTTACTTTAAAATACCTGGCAGGTGCGGCGCAAATAACCTTTTATGAAACAATTGGTGAGAAAGGAATTATCAATACAAACGGTCTGTCGCCTGTGTATGAATTGCTTAAAAAAATAAGTGGCTTTAAACCCAAATTTATAATTAATAAACCGGTGCAAAATCCATTTAAAAAAGATGAGCTTGTGTTGGAAAATGAAAAGGGTGAACGGGAAATTTTTGAGATCAACTTTTAAAGTAAATTAGAATCATGCATATTAGTTGTGATTGACGGCTGGTTGTGGCCTTGAATAAAAAGTGCTAGAAATTTTCCACATCAGCCGTTAAGAAATCAAGGCTGTTTGAGCCGGCACAATCTGTAAATTATTGAACTCTTACTCCGCTAGCAAGCGGATTGATTTTAGGTTGATGTGGGAAATTTCACGTGTCCCGATGGACTTAGTGATTTCGGGAGCCTTTTTATTCACAGCCCCGTCCGAACGGCCGGGCGGGCTTGATCTTTTTTGTTACATCCTGAGCGAAGTCGAAGGGTTACATCAAGGCAAAAAAGTAAATAGAGTCTTACTCAATACTTACGAAGCTTTATAAACTAATCACCTAATCCTGAAATTAAAATAAACGATAAAAAATAAATCATGGCAGAAAGAATAAAAGCAACCTACATTATTGAAACGTCCTTTCCACTGGAAAAAGCAGTCGCAATTTTAGCAGGTGAGCAATCATCCGGAACATTTGTAAAACTGCCGGGCGAAACCGCTGAACTCACAGAAAGATTTGGGGCTAAAGTAGATTTTATTGAACCGATGAGTTCATCTGATATTCCCTTTTTATCAGATTCAAAATCACCAGCCGGGCAGTTGAAACCAAACTTTCAACGGGCAAAAGTTAGTATATCCTGGAACTATGAAAACGTGGGAAGCAATTTACCGACCTTGATGGCAACGGTAGCTGGAAACCTGTTTGAACTGTCGCAGTTTTCGGGTATTAAATTGATAGACATTGATATTCCGGCAGCATATAAACAGCACTACGCCGGACCTAAATTTGGTATTGAAGGAACACAAAAACTAACCGGTGTGTACGACCGGCCCATTATCGGAACTATTATAAAACCCAGTGTAGGCTTATCTCCTGAAGCCACCGGCGTACAGGTTAAAAGCTTAATTGATGCCGGGATTGACTTTATAAAAGATGATGAATTGCTGGCTGATCCGCCTCACTCACCGTTTGAGAAACGGGTAAAATGCTGCATGGATGCCATCAACCGGCAGGCTGATGCTACCGGCAAAAAAGTAATGTTTGCATTTAATATCAGCGGAGAGATAGACGATATGAAACGAAGACACGATATAGTGCTTGCTCATGGAGGCACTTGTATAATGCTGAGCTTAAACTGGGTAGGAATTTCGGCCACAAAGTACATCAGCGATTTTTCTCAACTGCCTATTCATGGACATAGAAATGGTTGGGGAATGTTTTATCGCCCCGAAATAATGGGGATGACATTTCAGGTATATAAAAAAATATTTAGCCTGGCCGGAGTAGACCATTTACATACCAATGGCCTGAGAAATAAGTTTTGTGAAAGTGATGAATCAGTATTGAGGTCAATCGCAAGTTGCCAGAATGATGCAGGTGGTGCATACCAGGTAATGCCAGTAGTATCAAGTGGACAATGGGCCGATCAGGCTGCTGACACATTTAAATTAGTGGGCAATACCAACCTGATGTATCTGTGTGGTGGCGGCATTACAGCACATCCCGATGGCATGAAGGCGGGAGTGGAAAGTATCAAAATTGCATGGAGCGAAGGCATGAAAGGAAATCAATTGGCCGACATTGCCGACACCTACCCGCAGATAAAAAAAGCATTGGAATTTTATGGAAAAAAGTAACGCTTCATTTTTAAAGCTGGCATTTTATGGAGACGATTTTACCGGCTCTACCGATGTGATGGAGTCATTGGCTTTGATGGGTATCCCGACTGTTTTATTCATGGAGCCACCAACAACGGATGCTATTAAAAACTTTGGTTTTAAAAATAAATTATTTGCCAACCAACAGCCGCAGGTTGTAGGCGTAGCAGGCATTAGCAGAAGTTTTTCAGCAGAACAATTGCAACATCAGTTGCCAACAATATTTAAAAAAATAGCAGCGTGGAATGCAGATTATTTCCATTATAAAATATGTTCCACTTTCGATTCTTCTCCGCAAACTGGTAGTATTGGAATGGCCATTGATATTGCCGCCAACTATTTCGAAAGCAAGTTTATTCCACTGCTGGTAGGTATGCCAAGGCTAAACCGTTTTGTGGTATTTGGTAATTTATTTGCAAGGGTTAATGGTGTCACTTACCGTTTAGACAGGCATCCCACCATGTCGAAGCATCCCATAACACCCATGGATGAAAGTGATTTGCTCAGGCATTTAAAAAAACAATCTGATAGGAAAAGTGCAGTTATAAATGTTTTGGAGCTTGATGGAAATGAGCAGTCTTTATCCAACAGCTTTAACGAATTGATACAGGAAGCAGATGGAAAGATTATATTGTTTGACACCTTAAACGAAAGTCATTTTAATACAATTGGCAATTTACTCCGCAATATTGCTATCAATAAAAACCAACTCATCGTTGGCTCCTCTGCGGTAGAACATGCCATTTTTCATCAAACAGTTTCCGAAAATAAACAGCTTATTTTAATTGAACCAGTCGGTAAGGCTAATAAAATGTTGGTCATGTCGGGTAGTTGTTCTCCGGTTACTGCCGGCCAAATTCAATTTGCAAAACAACAAGGCTTTCACACCGTGGCTGTTGACCCGCTGCAACTATTAAACGATTGTAACCGGAATACTGAGGAAGAAAAGATACAGGAAATGGCTGTAGCCCTACTCGAAAAAAACGCACCATTAATAATTTATTCAGCATTGGGGCCGGATGATCCTTCTGTTGCAGCAGTAAAAAATATTTCAGGAGGACAAGAAAGATTAACCAATCTATTAGGGAATTTACTCAGCAGGATAGTTGAAAATACGCACACAGAAAGAGTAATTGCAGTCGGCGGTGATACGGCTGGTAAAATTACCCAACAGTTACAAATTTCGGCGTTGGAATTTTTGATGCCTGTTGCACCTGGGGCACCGATGTGTTTATCTCATTCCAAAAAACCTGCAATGGATAATCTGCAGATTATTTTAAAAGGTGGACAAAATGGAGATGAAACATTCTTTGAAAAGGCATATTTAGGAATTGCCCAAAATTGATCTTTAACAACTTAAATATAATAAACCATGAAAGTAGCATTAGTTGGAGCAGGCGGCAAAATGGGCTGTAGGCTGACAGATAATTTTCTTCAATCAAATAAATTTGACGTCTCTTATGTTGAAATTAGTGATGCCGGTAAACAAAGGTTAATGGAAAGAGGCGTTACCATTTCGGGTGATGAAGCAATACCAGATGCAGATGTTGTCATTCTTGCTGTACCCGATGTTTTTATCGGCAAAGTGGCTACAGGATATTTAGATAAGTTTAAGTCCGGTTGTATTGTTATCACATTAGATCCTGCAGCAGCCGTGGGTGGTCACTTACCTGCACGAGCAGATATCACTTATTTTGTCACTCACCCAACCCATCCCTCTGTTTTTAATTGGGAAAGTGAGGAGAGTAAGCACTTTGATTTTTTTGGAGGAGTTGGCGCAAAGCAAGTCATCGTTTGTGCATTATTTCAAGGTCCCGAAGCACATTATCAAATAGGAGAAGATTTGGCAAAAATATTTTATGCTCCGGTTAGTAAAGCGCATAAAATTACCGCTGAAAATATGGCGATGCTTGAGCCGGGATTGGCTGAAACTTTTTTAGGTGCGGTAATGGTAACCATGCGGGAAGCATTGGATGAAGTGGTTCGCAAAGGAGTGCCAAGAGAAGCAGCTTATGATTTTTTTATGGGCCATATCAATATTGAATTAGCGCTCTGTTTCGACAAAATACCAGGCGGTGTATTTTCTGATGCCTGCTACAAAGCGATTCAAATTGGTAAGCCACTAATTTTTAAAGACGATTGGAAAAAAGTGTTGGAGCCGGCTCATATCAAACATCAAATCAGTATTATGACAGATGCTGCGGTGCCGGTGGTGAAAGACTTTTAGATTTATTCAATGTTTAAATAATTCTTTTGTGGTTGCAATTTTATAAATAAGATAAAACATTGTAACGGGTAATTATCTCAAGAGGAAAGTGAATATTTTTTTCCGGGATTTGTTTATAAAGTAAATAATTACTCATTGTATGGATGGCCAATTCAGTTTGTCTTTCAATATTTTGATTAATGAGGAAATTGATTTTGCCTCTTTTCAATAAGTCAATATTTTTAGTTATTAAATCGTACCCTACCAATTTAATGGTGTTTATTTTTTTTTGCTCCATAAATTCACTGACAATATAAGTTTTTGAAGTGCTGACAAATATTCCCAGTATGTCTTTTTTATTTAAAAGACTGGTGAGTTGTTGTTGGTATTCATGTTTTGTATTGTTTAAAACAACCGTTATCACCGAAATCATTTTATTGGCATCTTCTTTCATGAAGTACGCTCTAAAACCTTTTTCTTTTTCCAGCATGTGAACAGAGTTTGTAAGCTCTTCATCGAAGTGGAGTACAACAAATTTCCCTTTTTCCTGAACAGATAAATGCAGCAATTCAGCAGCCAGCATACCACTCTGAAAAGAATCTGTACCAATGTAGCTAAGTGTTTTTGAAGCGGGTAAATGTGTATTGAATAGCACAACAGGTAAATTGTTCTGCTCACATTTCTTTAAAAAAAGCAATCCTTTATCATAAAAAATCGGTACAACTATTACACCGTCAGGCTTAAATGCCAATGCTTTTTTTGTTGCCCTGGAAAATGAAGCAATATCTTCCAGGTCGAAAAGAAATAAATCCAGTTGAATGCCATAAACAGCCCAGTCGTCTTTAGCAACTTCCACTGCCTTTTGTGATTGCGTCCAATATTCATCCTGCTTAAAATCCGGAACAATCAGCGCAAGTTTTATTTTCTTTTTACTTACAAGCGACCGTGCAATCAGGTTGGGTTTATAATTTACCTCCTTTATAACCTCTTGAATCTTCTTTAATGATTTTGCAGAAACCCGGCCCCGGTCATGTAAAACCCGGTCTACAGTGCCAATTGAAACACCGGCTAAGCGGGCAATATCCTTAATTCCTACTACCGGGTTATCAATCAAAATAAAAATATTTATCGAAAGATAAGTAAAATTCATTTCACTTCAGTAGTTTTATGTGTACGTACACACTTTTCAATTCCAGGGCACCTGGTCTAATTCAAAAAGTGAATTATGAAGTTGTGAACAATAATATCATTCATTTAAAAATAAAAAATCCATGAGTAAAATGAACATCTGGCATGTTGGAAACTGGTGCATCCACACAGGGCAAAAGTATATTGAATCACCATTTTTAGCAGCCACCAAAGGCGTTGAAGTTGTAAACTACGCACAGCAGTTTGTTGATGCTGTTAAAGGCATTGAAGGGTCAGAAGTAATTTCCCAGCCATCCTGGGAGCTTTATAATTTGTCGCCTGAAGATTTTGCAGCAAAATTAAAATGGGCGAACGTAATTGTTTTTGGCGATGTAGAAACAAAAGTACTGATGCTTCATCCCGATTTTTTTAACCGTAATAAGTGGGGTGATGAATATGTAACTTTCCCGGACCGCTTTGAATTATTGGAAGAGTGGGTAAAAAATGGCGGTCACTTTCACATGATGGGCGGCTGGTATAGCTTTAGCGGCGAGATTGGAAAAGGTGGATGGAAGCGGGTTCCGTTTCATGAAGTACTTCCGGTTGTTTGTCTTGATGGGGATGACCTGGTAGAATCAACTTCCAGTTTTCCGGTTAGAATGCAAAATCCCAATCATCCGGTATTAGAAGGAATTACTTTAGAAGAAATACCACCACTACTTGGTTTTAATGAAACCAAACTTCGTGAGGGCTGTACCAGTATTATGGATATCCAGTACATGGGTAATTGGTATCCTTTACTGGCCGCACGGGATTACGGCAAGGGAAAAGTTTCTGCTTTTACAACGAGTGGTCCGCATTGGGGTATTAATTTGGTGAAGTGGAAAAAATACAATCAACTCTGGCAGCAATTATTTACTAAACTCTAAGAAGTTGTCAACTAAAAGATTTTTGACAATCTTATAACCTGGGAAGTGGCCGGTGGGGACACCGGCCACGGAGGGCAGAAGTAGCCAGTGGAGAAACTGGCCACGGAGGGCAGCCGAGGTTGATGTCCTCACCAACATCAAGATGGCGAAGGAGGATTTTATTCTTAGACAGTTTCTAATTGGATATTTTAGCAACGATGTAAAATTTGTGTTGTATTAAATCATACAGTGTATTTCTAAGTTTTCAAATCAAATGAAAAAAATTATTTCAACCGCTGTCATTTTAATTGCATGCATTACTGGATTTGCCCAGGACAATACTTTTAATGTAATGCCTTTGCCACAATCAATAAAAGTGAACGGGCAAAAATGTAAATTAAAAAAAGCATTTACTATTGCCGTAAATGGAAATGCCGGCGAACGGGTTTATGCGGAAGCATCAAGAATGTTAAGACGACTTGACAACCGGGTTGGATTATTTTTTACACAAGGGTTTATTACTAAAAAGGATACCGCTTTAACTGCAACATTACTGCTGAAAGTTAAACGCCCTGCCGAATTAAAATTGTACGAAGATGAAGCCTATCATTTAACCGTGACGTATAAACAAATCATCGTTGAAGCCGAAACTGACTTTGGTGCTATTCGTGCAATGGAAACAATTTTGCAAATGTTAAGTGTTGATGATAATGGTTATTATTTTCCGGGCGTTGAGGTAAATGATTTTCCACGTTTTCCCTGGCGGGGATTATTGCTTGATGTGTGTTTGCACTGGATGCCAATGGATGTTATCAAACGAACGCTTGATGGAATGGCTGCAGTAAAACTGAATGTATTTCATTTTCATTTTAGTGAAGACCAGGCATTTCGTGTAGAGTCAAAAGTATTTCCGAAGCTAACAGAACTTGGTGCAGAAGGCAATTTTTTTACGCAGGATGAAGTAAAAGAAATTATCCGGTATGCAGACCAGCGGGGCATCAGGGTTGTACCAGAGATTGATGTGCCAGGGCATGCAACGGCCATGATTAAGGCATATCCTCAATTAGCAAGCATTCCACGTGCGTATGAATTGCAACGGTATTACGGTGTGTTTGACCCATCATTAGATGTAACGAAAGAGTATACCTACCAATTTTTAGATACGCTTTTTGGAGAGATGACTCAGTTATTTCCGGATGAATACTTTCACATTGGCGGGGATGAAAATACAGGAAAGGACTGGGAAAACAGTCCAACCATACAAGCCTACATGAAGGATAAAAACATTAAAAATACGAATGATTTACACACTGAATTTAATAAGCGGCTTTTACCAATGCTTACTAAATATGGCAAGAAGGTAATGGGCTGGGATGAAATTCTTCAACCCGGTGTGCCGAAAGATATTGTGATTCAATCATGGCGTGGTGGCCAGCCTTACTATGAATCACTCCGCAAGGGATACACCAGTCTTTTATCCAGTGGCTATTATATTGATTTGATTCAACCCGCCAGTTATCATTACCTAATTGACCCTTCTCCTGCGGATGCAAAACTTACCGATGCACAGCGTAAACTAATTTTAGGGGGTGAAGCCACCATGTGGACAGAGCATACAACTACTGAAACAGTTGACTCCAGGATATGGCCAAGAACGGCTGCCATTGCAGAGCGAATGTGGTCTGCTCAAAATGTAAAAGATGTGGATGATATGTATCGAAGGCTTACTATCATAAGCCTTCGGCTGGAAGAGGTGGGATCAACCCATATAAAAAATAAAGGCATGTTAATGCGTCGGCTTTGCAATGCAGAAAATACCGAAGCATTAGAAGTTTTAGTAAATGTGATTGAACCGCTTAAAATATACCAGCGAAATACCGGTGATACCATGTACAATGTATTTTCACCTTATACCAAAATTGCCGATGTAGCAACACCTGATCAAAAAGTGGCAAGGGAATTCCGAAAAAATGTTTCTGCTTACATAAAATTGAAGGAGAAGGATTTGGAGAAAGGTATTACCAATTATCTTTTACTATGGCGTGATAATCATAGTAAGTTTTTAGAGCTGGTAAAAAAATCGCCGGTATTACAAGAGGCTGTAATACTTTCTAAAAACCTTTCAGCTATTTCTGTTATTGGATTAGAAGCGATTCGATTTATTAATACAAAAACGGTACCCCCGACCAATTGGAAAACTACGGCTAATACCGCTTTACGAAAAGCAGGTGAGCAGGGTGGAAGATGCGATTTGCAGGTGGTTACAGCTATTAAAGCATTGGTAAATTCAGTTAAATAAAATTTATGGAAAAAAGACGGGTTCTTTCCCTGGATGCATTTCGTGGATATACCATTGCCGCAATGCTGCTGGTTAATTTTCCGGGCAGTTGGGATCATGTTTATTTTCAACTTCAACACACAGCATGGAATGGTTTATCTTTTACTGATTTAATCGCTCCTTTCTTTTTGTTTATTGTTGGGGTATCCATTAGTTTTTCCTATTCAAAAATAAAAGACGGAAACGGAAGTAAGCGAAGTATTTATAAGAAAATTATTATCCGCTCCTTGAAAATATTTGCAGTGGGAATGTTTCTTAACCTGATGCCGTTTTTTAATTTAAATGAGATTCGATGGACAGGCACCTTGCATCGGATTGCCATCGTGTTTTTGGCTTCTTCGTTTATATTTCTACATACCAATTGGAAACAGCAGATTATTATTGCAGGCGGAATTTTAATACTCTATTGGATAGTTATGCTGACCATTCCTACACCGGGCATTGGGCAGGTAGTGTTAGAGCCCGGAAGAAATATTGCGGCCTGGGTAGACAGCAAATTGCTGCCTGGTAAAATGTACCAGGGCACGTGGGATCCCGAAGGCATACTCAGTACATTTCCCTCCATTGCTACCTGTATTTTGGGTATGCTGGCAGGCACTTTACTACAAACTAATTTAGCTGATAATATGAAGATAAATTACCTCCTATCCTTTGGTGTTGTAGTTGCTATCGCAGGTTTTTTTGCCGGGCTTTCTTTTCCACTGAACGAAAATTTATGGTCGAGCAGTTTTGTATTGGTAACAGCCGGTTTTGCAGCATTGGTTTTGGGTGCGATGTATTTCCGGATGGATATCCTAAACAATAAATCCGGCAGTGCTGCTGGCGTAATCTTTGGATCAAATGCTATTACCGTTTATGTTTTGGGCGATGTGTTGTCATTATTTTTTTATGGTATTAAATTGGGCGGTCATTCCCTTAATGAACATGTAGTAAACCTGCTTATCAATCATTCGGTTTCACCCAAACTGGCCAGTATGCTATATGCCCTGTTTTTTGTTTGTATCAATTTTATTCCTGCATACATACTATACAAAAAGAAAATATTTATTAAGCTATAATTTATTGTAAGATGAAACTATTGTGGTATTTATTTATTGCCTTTACATTAGTGAACTGCGCAAATAAAAAGACAGAGGCAAATACATTTTTTGTTGGTGCTGAATCACACAATATTAATCCAGCCACTGGTGCATTTATAGCAGACGATAAAAATGACCGTCATTTTACAGGGATCCATGATTCTATCTTTGTAAAAGCAATGGTGGTTTCAAACGCCAACAATCAAATAGCTATCCTTACGTTTGATTGCATCGGTTTACTTTATCCAACCTTACTCGATATTAGAAAAGGAGCGGCCTTACAAATTCCATCTACATCGCTAAATCCGGCCAATATTGTGGCGGCTTCCACCCATACGCATTCGGGGCCAGATGTAGTCGGTATTTGGGGGCCAAACCAAACCACATCGGGTGCACAAAAAGATTATATAGACAGGCTGGTAAAAACAACAGCGGTTAAAATTGCCGAAGCGTGGAAAAATAACCAGCCTGCAAAAATAGTGTATGCAGAAACTACGCATGGCGATGGATGGGTTTTCAATATTTCAGTTCCGGGGGAACTGGACAGGGCGGTCAGCATCCTTCAATTTACTGGAATGGATAAAAAGCCCATTGCCACACTCACCAACTTTGCTTGTCACCCCACTTTTATGGATTCAAAAAACGACACGGTTTTGGCAGATTATGTGGGTGGTTTTTATAAAAAGATGAATGAAACAACTGGTGGCATCAATCTTTTTTTGCAAGGGGCGGTAGGTGGCTGGGTACAACCTGAAGGTAAGGAAGGAAACTTTGAAAATGCGGCCAGTAAAGGCGTTGGACTGGCAGATGCTCTTTTGCTTACCCTACGGCAATCAAAACCAATTAAAAAAAACGAACTACATTTTAGAAGTAAAATATTTTCTATCCCTGTTGCCAATCCTGGCTTTATACACCTGTCTAAATTAGGTGTTATCAACAGGCCCATTACTGATGGCGTAAAAACAGAGATGGCTTATTTTGAAATTGGCGGCGCACAATTCATTACACACCCAGGCGAAACTTCACCACTCTATTCCCTTGAATCAAAAAAAATAATGAACAGCAACGGGCCAAAATTTGTGGTGGGGCTAAGCATGAATGCACCGGGCTATATTTTAAAACCAGATTTTTTTGACGGTACAAAAAAATACGCAATGCTGAATACCTCACAGGCATGTCAATTGGCGAAAATGCCGGGCCTGCAGTAATGCAAACAGCAAATGAATTAATAACACATCAACACAAATAAAAAAAGTAGACTATGATAAAAGTAGAAGGGCAAACAAATGTAGCCGAACTGCGTGTCGGGCAAAACAGTGCAAAAAATGTAGGCAATGAAATAGGCAGATTTGTGGTAACGACCATGGAAATTCCCTGGCAGGTAACGAGGGATAAACTGGGCGGAAAACCGGAAGCCGTAGTAATGGTAGAAACGATGGAAGAAACCTGGTTAGAAGAAATGGTGGCAGCACTACCTGACTGTGATGCTGTAGTGGGTATTGGTGGCGGGCAGGCAGTGGATGCGGCTAAATATGTTTCCTGGAAAAGAGGCATACGCCTGGTAAGTATCCCTACCATTTTGAGTGTAGATGCATTTGTAACACCTGCCGCAGGTATCCGCCGCAATCACCAGGTGGCTTATGTGGGTACCACCACACCAAACCCATTAATTATTGATTTTGAAATTTTAAGAACGGCACCGCCTGAATTAAATATTGCAGGTATTGGCGATTTGCTTTCCATGCACACGGCTACCTTTGACTGGGAATATGCTAACAAAAATGGAAAATCAGAATACCCTTTCAGTATGCAGGATGTGGCTAAGGCAAGAAAAATTTTAGATACATTATACACCCGCCTCTCTGCCATAAAAGACCAAACGGATGAAGGCCTGCTTGCCATTTTGGAAGGCTATATGGAACTAAATACCATCTGCCTGCCTGCCGGGCATTACAGGGTAGAAGAAGGCTCCGAACATTTTTTATTTTATGAATTGGAAGAACGGCTGAAGCGGCCCTTTGTGCATGGCAATATTGTTGGCCTGGGCATTTACCTCATGAGCAAATTGCAGGGCAATGATTTTGAAAAAATAAAAAAAGTAATGGATGATTGCGCATTGAAATATCAGCCGGCAGATATGGAAATAAAAAAAGAAGACCTCGTTGCTTCATTGCTGAATTTAAAAAATTATGTAGCGCAAAATCCACATTTATGGTATTCAATTATTAACGGTAGTAACATTACTGAAGAATGGGCATTGGATGCGGTGGCTGGTTTAAAGTTTTAATAATGTGTGGTGAATTGTAAAGGGTGAATGGGAATTTATTTTAAAGGAGTATATGCTTTACCCTTTTTTAAAAAAGCTCAACAATGAACAAAATGTACAAGAGTCCATAGCTATCGGCTGCAACGCAACAACAGTTGCCATGAAATACAACAGTTGGGTTCATAAAAAATATACCAGCAAAAATGATTGTAGAAAAGATTAATACAATTGATACAACGGAAAACGATAGCGACGGGTTGCAGCAGTTTGGATACCAACAGCAGCTCAACCGCACTATGGGTGGGTTTTCCAGCTTCGCCATTTCGTTTTCACTAATATCAGTCCTAACAGGCATTTTTGCCAATTTTAATGTTGGTTTTCAGCACGTGGGTGGCACCATTGTATGGTCGTGGTTGTTGGTGAGTGCAGGCCAATTGCTGGTAGCATTGGTGATGGCAGACTTATCAGTACGCTTTCCCATTTCTGGCTATGGCTACCAGTGGACGGCAAGATTGATGAACCCCCATTATGGATTTTTTACCGGATGGTTTTTGCTTATACAATTCGTTACTGGTGTGCCGGCCATCAGCCAGGCAATGGCGATTACTTTCACAGGCATGATGGGTTTTGAAACTATAGGCTGGGGAATTCCACTGCTAACTATTGGAATTATTTCGTCTGTAGCCGTTATACATATTTACGGAATTAAAATAGTATCGCTGGTAAATAATATTGGCGTGTATGCTGAACTTATGGGTGTTGCCATCCTCATCATCGGGTTGTTGGTTGTTTGGTTTATTTCGGGAATAATTAGCACGGAAAACCTATTCAATACGGGCAATGCAATAGCGGCAAAAGCTGGAGGTTTTTCATCGTTTGCATTATCGTTGTTGCTGGGCGCCTGGTGCCTTACCGGTTTTGAAGCAGCAGCCGACCTGGCGGAAGAAACACAATCGCCCCGAAAGCATGTACCCCGTGCTGTTATCACTTCATTAGTTACGGCGGCACTGGCAGGTTTTCTCATTATTGCCTTGTTAATGTTATCGGCTGGTAATATTACAGCAGCGCAACAAAGTAATAATCCACTGTTGTACCTGCTACAAAAATCAATTGGCACAAGGGCTACCGCATTTATCGGTATTATTGTACTGATGTCTATTTATGCCTGTTGCGTAGCTTCCATGGCCACGGGCACAAGGCTGCTGTTTTCAATGTCAAGGGATAACATGTTGCCTTTCTCAAAATACCTGTGCCGGGTAAACGAAAAACGGAAGGTGCCCCAATATGCCACCGTGGTAATATGGTTTTTTAGTTGCCTTGTCATCATTGGATTTCGTAAAATTGAAATCATTACTTCTGTAGGAACGGTGGCGGCATACCTGGGTTATGCCGGCATTATGCTGGCAACCATTATTACAAAAAAAAACTTTTCCAACGCCGATGGGTTTTCTTTAAGGGCATGGCGAAAACCGATACAAATTGTTGCAATGTTTTGGACGCTGTTGGTAGTAGCTGCGCTCTGCATTCCCGACACAAAAATTGAAGGGATGGAAGAATTGCACCTGCCTGCCAAATCAGCGCTTATGGCGATGTTATTGGGTATAGTTATTTATTTTGTATCGGTTAATAAGCGCATTAAAAAATTAAATGCAGGACCACCAAAAATATAAACAAGCAATAGTGAAAGGCAATTCTTTTTTCAACTTTTAAAATTATAAATATGCAGGATATGTTAGTGCGTTTGTATGATTTGCCAGACCATACAAGCCTTTTAAAAACATTACAGGAGGCGGGCTTTTTTATACGCAGGCCGCTGGCAGCAGAAAAATTTATCGTGCTGCAATGGGCAACTGAACATTTTGGTACGGGCTGGGCAAGCGAAGTGGATGTAAGTTTTTCTTATCAGCCCATTGCCTGTTTTATCGCTATCCAAAACGGTGCCGTGGTTGGCTTTGCCTGCTATGATGCCGCATACCGTAATTTTTTTGGCCCCACGGGAGTTGAAGAACCCTTAAGAGGAAAGGGGATTGGAAAGGCCTTGCTGCTCGAATGCCTTTATGCCATGAAAGCCAAGGGATTTGCCTATGGGATTATTGGGGGCGTTGGCCCTGCCACATTTTATTCAAAAGCAGTCGGTGCGGTTTTAATTGAAGGCTCAAATCCCGGTATCTATGAAGGAATCATGAGCGATGTGCCTGTTGAAGATTGAAATAGTCTTTGAAATAAAAAAGATAAAAAGTTATCTGAGTAAGTTAAAAGACTTAGGTATAGAGGTAGAAATTAAACAAGCAAGTTGAAAAATTTTAAGGCCGTTTTTTTTTACTGGATAAACGTACTCAATCGTTGTTCCGGTTATGAAATTGGTATCACAACAGGATAAGCACCAACCGATATTACAAAGCTATTCTAAACAAATAGTGGAAGTACGATCATGAAAATTTACACGCTGAACCTATTAATTTAAAAATTAAAAAATCATTTAAACTTTCTAAATATATACACATGAAATACAGTACCATAGTTTTTTGTACACTTATTTTTATAAGCTGCACCATTAAAAAGAATATCAATGCGAATTTAATGGTTGGCGTAGCAGCTTATACCATTAATCCAGAGGTAGGTGCTTTTATTGCGGGCGATGCACACAACAGAAAATTTACCGGTATCCACGATTCCATTTATGTAAAAGCAATCGTGCTTTCTGATTCCAAAAACCATATTGCCTTACTTACATTTGATTGTATTGGCTTACTATATCCCACATTACTTGAGATACGAAAAGAAGTGGCGTTAAAAATCTCACCAACGGAATTCGATCCATCGCATATTGTCACATCCTCTACACATACACACTCCGGACCCGATGTAACGGGTATTTATGGACCGGACCAAATGACGACAGGAATTGATACTGTCTACATGAAAAAATTAGTTCAGACTTCAGTCGCCACAATAGTTGAAGCGTGGAATAATCGTAAAGCAGCAACGATGCAATATGCAGCCACTACTTTTGGTGAAGAGTGGGTATATAATATTTCCGAACTAACTGAATTAGATCGATCGGTTAACATTCTTCAATTTGTTGATAGCGCCGGAAAGTCAATCGCTACGCTTACCAATTTCGCCTGTCATCCTACCTTTTTGGATGGTGTGTCTACGTTGGTATCGGCTGATTATGTAGGTAGCGTTTATAAACATCTTGATCAGGCAATAGGCGGAGTTAATTTTTTCCTGCAGGGCCCAAGTGGCGGTTGGATTCAGCCGGAACATGAACCGAAAACATTTGAAAGTGCAGATAAGCGTGGCCGTGAATTAGGTGTGGTTGTTGAATCTGCATTAAAAAGTCCAATCAAAATGAAGGGATCAGAAATTCTGTATAGATCGAAAATATTCAAGTTGCCGGTATCGAATAAAGGGTTTCAACAGTTAGCGGCAGCAGGAGTTGTTAAACGCAATATTACGGATAGCGTTACTACAGAAGTAGCATGGTTTTCATTAGGTACAGCGCAATTTGTTACACACCCTGCCGAAACGGTACCTGCCCATGCACTGGAATCAAAAAGTTATATGAAAATGAACGGGCCTAAGTTTGTGCTTGAAATTGGTATGGATGGGTTGGGGTATATCGTTAAGCCAACTTTTTTTGACACTACTGCACATATTCCTCACAGTGAGTACTTAACACGAATGTCCGTAGATAGCGAAGCCGGACCAATACTGATGAAAACAATAAAACAAATGGCCGAAGAACAATAAGTATCAGCAATAAAGTAAATAAATCATTTCTTAAATCAACAGCATCAATGGTAAATAAATATTTTATTAAGTATAGACGATATATCGTTTATATGCTAGTGGCCTTAGTGTTTGCAAGTTGCAAGGATCAACAGAAGTCATCTTCTTTTTTTGTTGGTGCTGCATCACAAAATATTAATCCAGACACCGGAGCGTTTATAGCGGGTGATAAAAACGATCGCCATTTTACAGGGATCCATGATTCTATCTTTGTAAAAGCAATGGTGGTTTCAAATGCCAACAATCAAATTGCCATACTTACGTTTGATTGCATCGGTTTACTTTATCCAACCTTACTCGATATTAGAAAAGAAGCGGCCTTACAAATTCCATCTACATCGCTAAATCCCGCCAATATTATGATGGCTTCCACCCATACGCATTCGGGGCCTGATGTAGTAGGTATCTGGGGTGCCAATCAAATGACGAGTGGCGTAGATACACAGTATATGAAAAGGTTGGTGCAAAATACGGTAGCCGTAATTGTTACCGCATTAAAAAATAAGCAACCAGCTACGTTGCATTATGCTGCCACAACCTTTGGTGATGAATGGGTTTATAATATTTCAGAAAAAGGCGAATTGGATCGTTCCGTTTCTATTCTTCAGTTTAAAGATGTAAATGGCAAATCTATTGCAACACTAACAAATTTTGCATGCCATCCAACAATAATGGATGGATCAAATTCATTGGTTTCATCCGACTATGTTTTTGGAATGTATAAACAACTCAACAAAACTTTTGGTGGCGAAAATTTATTTCTGCAGGGTTCAATTGGTGGATGGGTTCAACCGGAATATGAAGAGAAGACTTTTGAACGTGCCGAAAAAAGGGGTAGTGAATTAGGGGTTGCTGTAGAAAAAGCGTTGAAAAATTCAACTGCTGACACCGAAACGACTATCCAATTTAAAAGTAAAGTTTTTAATCTGCCTGTTACTAATATTGGGTTTAAACAATTGTCTGCCGCAGGTATTATTAATCGCCCAATCGCAGATAGTGTATCAACAGAAATTGCCTGGTTTTCAATAGGCACTGCACAATTTGTAACACATCCCGGAGAAACAGTACCTGCATATTCTATACAATCAAAAAAATTAATGAATGGTAAAGGTCCAAAATTTGTAATCGGTTTAGGAATGGATGCATTGGGATATATTCTTAAACCTACTTTTTTCGGCACCGACACTTCAATTCACCATACAGGATATTTAACAGGTATGTCAATTGGAAAAGATGCCGGGCCAATTTTGATGAATGCGATCGAATTACTGGCAAAAGAAAAATAGTATTCGTATGCAATATAAATGGCGTGCATTTCAAAGGGGGTCACAGCCCAAGGTGGTTGATGCGGACACCAACCACGGTCCAGCCTCGGTCGGTGTCTCTATCGATGGAAAACGGAGCGACAATTATATATAAAGCATTGTTATAGTGAACTAGGGATAAATTAGTATAGCTGAATGATAGACGATCGAATACAGTTTCGAATTTTCAGAGTCGAGCTCCCCTCTCCTTGGGAGAGGGGTTGGGGGTGAGGTCAAACGGGGTGCGAAGAATAAGCGGATGTTTTTACAAGCTATAAAAATCTCTTTTTAAAAAAAGTGAATGCTGCTTTGTTGCGCCCAGAGTAGGAAGAATTTAAAATGCACCCAATAAATAAACGGCTCTTTCAACAAAAAAAATTACAAACCATCAAATTTTATTTTTATGAAAAAATGGGCTATCAGAATTTCAATAATTATTGTACTGTTGATATTGTTTGCTTTGGGTTTTATTTATTTACGTTTAAAAGATAAACATCCGGATTTTAAAGTAGACATCAGTATTTCTTCGGGAGTACCTGCCTCATTATCGGCAGGGTTTTCGGCTGTTGTAATTACACCCACTGTAAGCGATACATGGGTGGATAAGAATAAAGATTTTCAGTTTAATGAGAAGGATGGAGATACCTATATTGATGTAAATGGCAATGGTAAATTTGATGCGGTATGGATGGCAGGGTATCAAAATATGCGCCCTGCTCAAGGGGTACATGATGATCTATGGGCCCGGACAATGATAATAGATGATGGTAAAACAAGGATTGCCCTGGTTGCTTTGGATGCTATCGGATTTATGGCGGATGATATTATTGATGTACGAAAAAATATTCCTGCCGAATGGGGCATCACCTATACAATTATAACAAGTACCCACACACATGAGGGCCCCGATTTAATTGGTATGTGGGGGCAAAGTGATTATACATCTGGAGTAAATAGCAGTTACTTACAATTCATTAAAGATAAGATCAGGGAATCCATTGAAAAAGCTATTAAAAATTTGCGACCGGCAAAAGTAACATTTGCCCAAGATCTGGAAGGGCCCAAAAATCTTGTAGGTGATTTTCGTGATCCGCAGGCGTTTGATTATGGGTTACGCATCATGCATGTAACTGATGCAAAAACAGATACTACATTAGGTACGCTGGTTGCCTGGGCAAATCATCCGGAAACATTGGAGGATAAGAATCTTTTGATTAGTTCCGATTTTCCTCACTATGTACGGGAAGCATTTGAAAAGGGTGTGTCTAAGGGCGATTCTACTATTTATAAAGGTAAAGGCGGCGTATGCATTTATGTAAGTGGGGCAATAGGCGGTATGATGAGTACTTCGTCTGAAGTAGGTATTGCTGATTTATTTAATCAAAAAGAATATGTGCAGGCCAGTTTCGAAAAAGCAGCGGCACAAGGGCAGCGGCTAGCTTTGCTGGCATTGAAAGCGATTGATTCAAATGGTACCCAGTTAGATCAATCGTCTATTCAATTGCGTGCAAAAACGTTTAACCTTCCAATGGATAATAAACTCTACCGGTTAGGTGCTGCAATGGGTGTTTTTTCCCGTGGCCTTTCCGGATGGTGGAAGATACGTACCGAAATTTCTGTATGGCAATTAGGCCCGGCCACTTTTCTGCATGAACCAGGAGAATTATATCCTGAAATAGCAAATGGAGGCGTAGAATCTCCGGCGGGGCAGGACTACTTAATAAGCCCGGTAGAAACTCCTTCCATAAGAGCATTAATGCCAGGCAAATACAAATTTATTATTGGACTTTCAAACGATATGATTGGCTATATAATACCCAAAAGCCAATGGGATGAAAAGGCTCCTTTTACTTATAAAAATAAAGAAGCACCTTATGGTGAAATTAATTCCGTTGGCCCGGAAACAGGGCCGATCATGTATAGAGAATTAAAAAGTATTTTGAAAGATACAAGCGAAAAAAAGTAACCTAATCTGTAATATTAATAGATGTATTTAAAGGAAATAGAAGTTTACTATGCGTACTAAACCTGCCTCCGCTATTAATAAAGATATCCTGCTTATTGGCGTATTATTTTTCGTGTTTGGATTCGTAACATGGCTAGGCTCTGTATTAATTCCCTATCTTAAAATTGCTTGCCAGTTGAGCACTTTCGAATCGTACCTCGTGGCATTTTCATTTTATATATCCTATACAGTTATGGCGTTGCCTGCTGCGTGGGTGTTGAGAAAAACAGGTTCTAAAAAAGGAATGGCTTTAGGATTGTTTATTATGGGGATCGGTGCATTGATATTTATTCCGGCAGCCACTACCCGGTGGTATGCATTATTTTTGGTAGGGTTATTTATACAAGGGGCCGGACTTACTATTTTGCAATCCGCATCAAATCCATACATCACCAAACTAGGTGATCCTGAAAGTGCAGCTACACGTATCAGTATAATGGGTATTTGCAATGGCATTGCGGGGGTAATTGCACCTTTGTTATTGGGTGCTGTTATTCTTAGTGATGCGGAAGCAATTGATAAAAGTTTACTTGTATTAAGTGATGCAGAAAAAAATGCAGCGCTGAATGCATTGGCAAGCCGTGTTATTTTACCTTATGCTATTATTATGATTGTTCTGGTGCTACTTGCACTACTTATTTATTATTCAACATTACCAGCATTAGATACGGATGAAGAAGATGGTGCTGTTAGTGCTGCTAATGAAAACAAAAAAAATATTTTTCAGTTTCCACATCTTTTGTTGGGAGCAATTACGTTGTTTCTTTACGTTGGGGTTGAAGTAATAGCCGTTGATACTATTTTTGGTTTTGCGGTATCACAAGGAGTTTCCTTATCCAATGCAAAGTTCTTTACCAGTTTAACCATCTTAAATATGCTGGCAGGTTATATCGTCGGGATTACTTGTATACCCCGTTTTATCAAACAGGAAAAAGCCCTGAAATTTTCAGCAGTTGCAGGAATCATTTTTACATTCGCCGCAATAGTTAGCCAGGGAATTACCGCAGTGATTTTTATTTCTTTACTAGGCCTGGCCAACGCTTTGGTATGGCCTTCCATTTGGCCACTTGCAATAAAAGGGCTGGGAAGATTTACAAAAACTGGGTCATCACTTTTGATTATGGCCATAGGCGGCGGGGCTATTCTTCCGTTACTTTATGGACGGCTGGCAGAAACCTTTTCACCTCATAACGCTTATTGGGTGATATTACCATGCTATCTTTTTATTTTATATTACTCTATGAAGGCACATAAAATAAGGAGTAAATAGTGGCAATAAAATCACCTGTTGTAAGTTGCTATTTTTAATTCCGCTTGTATATTGCTCTGTAAATTGTTGTGATAACTCTTGAAACAAACTTTGCTCTGTATCTTTTTTTGCTTTTATTTTTCAAAAATATTTGTATCACATTACCTCATAGTATACGCCTAAATGGCGAAAAGGAAGCTTGCCAATGACAAAGGACACAATGAGTTATATAAAAAATCCTAAACGGTTCATGATAAGCGTAAGAAAGTTTTGATTGATTCTTGTAAATTCAAAGTACTAAAAAAATACAGTAATAGATAAGCCTGCAATTAAGTCATTCATAATTTAAATCAGGACAAAAAATATTCCAGTCTGTCTTTCCACTTTTTCCAATCGGGCATTATTTTGTTTTGTAAATCAAAAAAAGATTTGGTGTGATTATGATGCACCAGGTGCGCTAACTCATGTATTATTACATACTCAATACTACCTTTCGGGGCTTTTACCAGCTCTGTATTTAGAATAATTTTGCCTGATGGTGTGCAACTGCCCTAACGTTTTGACATTTTACGAATGGATAATACCGGTTGCTTAATTTTATACTTTTTAAATTGAGGTAGTATTTCATCGATCATTTCAGCAAATACGGCGGTTGCTTTTTGTTTGTACCATTGCTGCAATTGCTTTTCCAAAGCATCCTTATTTATATCTGTTGCATGTATAAATAGTTGGCCTCTGTAAGCTTTAATAATATTTATTGAATCAGGTATAATTTTCAGTCGATATTGGCGACCTAAATACAAATGTGTTTCACCGTTTATAAACCTCCGGGGAGGAGTGCCAGGCTTATAGGATTTGAATTGCTCAATCTGTTTCAGTATCCAAGGCGCTTTTAATTTTTCTTCAATAATATCTTTTTTTTATCGCTTCCCAATGGGGCAATTACTTCAATTATTTCATTGGGATGTACCTTAATGGTCATTGATTTTCTTTCTGCAAAAGATAACGAGAAGTAAATACGCTTTGAGCCAAATTGTATTTGCTGTTTCATTAATTTTTGTATTTTGATTCTGCAACTTTAATACTATCTGCTATCAGCACATCCATGTGGTCAAAACCAAAATCTATATCGAATTTGCTTTTTAAATCAAACAGTAAATCATCAATTTCGATGGTAATTTTTCCTTTAATATCATCATTCTTAATCCAGTCAATTACCTGTTTGCCATGCTCAAAAAGATTGTTTTTAATAACTGTGTCAATTCCTAAAGCAACCTCAACAGCAATATCCATTCTATTGCCTTTATTGGCAAGACTTTCCTTAAACTCTTCGGTTGTTAAGTTGTAATATGCAATTGCTGTTTCATTGTCTTTTAATGCTGCAGGCACATTGTCTCTTTTGCCAGTAAAAAACGTGCTTTCGTGATCTTTTGCTTTAGCCAGAAAATCAGCCTCCGAAATACGCTGATTATGAAAGTCTTTTATGGCTTGCTTTATAAGTTCCGACAACCTTTTGTAAAATACAGGATCGTCGTTCATCTTCACATTAATTGCTTTAATAATCCTGCTGGCAATGTGATCTGCTTTAGCAGCTTTTCCGGTAATCTTTTCTATCTCCGCTTCTCTTTCATCTTTGTCGAAAATATTAACCAGTTCGGTGATCTTCAACACCTCTCCATCAGTTGTAATGTGCTTATCAATCAACTTTTGAACCTGTGCTTCATATTCCTTAAAATCTAACTCATCAAAAAAACGGCGTTTAACTGATACCCTTAAACCTAAAAAGAATTTAGCATCAGCTTTGTATTTGTCAATTTGCTTTTCAGAGGTATTGTTATTAAAATCTACACTTGACAAGGCCAATTTTAATAACCTCACAAAGGCAGAAAGTTTCTCGTAAAAAGTATGTCTTCTTTCTTCATCAGATAATAGTTCTTCGTAGGCTGGTTCGTCATATTTATTTTTAATGACTTTAAAAATATCCCACAATTCGGAATGCGCCTGGGGTAACTTTTCCAGTTCTTTACTTACCACGGTAACAGTGCCAATTAAATCATCATCATCATAGGCATCATCGCCAGCGTACATTTTTAACGCTCCATCCAGATTTTCCAGGTTCCCGTAATAATCAATTATTAAACCATAATCTTTTCCGGGGGCTAATCTGTTTACCCTTGCAATTGCCTGCAATAGTCTGTGTTCTTCTAAATTTCTTGTCAGGTATAAAACCCTATTTACAGGTGCGTCAAAGCCTGTTAATAATTTATCAACTACAATTATTATTTCTGGTTCTTCTTGTTTTTTAAATCCATTAATAAGTGATTTTCATAATTGTCTGGGCTGCCATATTTATCCATCATAGCTTTAAAAAAAGTTCTCACTTTATCATCGTTTTCTTCAAAAGCATCTGTATCACCCTCTCTTGTATCGGGAGCAGAAATTAATAATTCGACTGATATTCTGCCGATCTCTTTCAGTATGTCACGGTATCTTATGGCAGATAATTTATTTGGAACTACTAATTGCCCTTTAAAGCCCGTGCCTTGTATGTTATCAACAAAGTGTCTTGAAATATCCCATGCTGTATTTTCAATAAAACTAAGCGATTGAACAATTTTATTTTTTGCCGAAAATGTACGTTTAAGACTGGCTTTTCCATACTCAGTTAAATCTTCTGCAACTCGGTCAAAATAATTATCTAAAGGCTTTTCATTTACTTCCATCACATTATGCCTGCCTTCATATAAAAGAGGAACAACAGCCTTGTCTTCTACTGCATCTTTAATAGAATAAACATCAATTAAACCTCCGAATTTAGCTGCTGTGTTCTTCTCTCTTTTCATTAAAGGAGTGCCGGTAAAAGCAACAAAACAAGCATTTGGAAACACCCGTTGCATATAAACATTAAAGTTGTTGTACTGGCTGCGGTGCCCTCATCTACCAATACAAAAATATTATTGCTGGTGAACGGTTCTGCTATTTTAATGGCTGCTTCAAATTTATTGATGATGGTCGTTATGATACCATCGTCTTTGTCTTTCAGTAATTCTAACAGATGTTTACCCGTATTAGCTTGCTTAACTTGCTTGCCACATTTCTTAAATGTTTCTGTTATCTGATCATCTAAATCAACACGATCTGTAACCAACAAAAGTTTCGGGTTTTTATTTTTTGATCCATGGCAATTAGCTGTGCCAGCATAACCATTGTTAAGGACTTTCCACTTCCCTGGGTATGCCAAATAACTCCACCACGTCTTTCGCCATTAAGCAAAATATTTTCTATGGGTTGTAATGTGAATTTAACGGCAAAATATTGTTGGTACTGGCAAATCCATATCCGATTGGCCTTCTGCCTTAAACGGTCTTATGATTTTTACTCTAATATTAAAACCTGGGTTGTCACTAATGTCCCGGTTGAATATTCGTTTCAAGGAAACAATCCTTTCATACTCAGATAAATGAACTATTTCAAGTAATTGGTTATATATTTTTATAAGGTTTGTAGGCATTATTTTAAGTCATTGAATCCCCTCCTTAAAAATTATACACAAACCCCATATTTATACCCAATGCACTGTAATTAGATTTAGCACTGCTATTATAAATGGATTGAAATTTATCTGTTGTTTTATCAATCGGTTTGTATTTTTCTTTTCTTTCTTGTAGTGGAGCATAAACAAGGTGTAACCCAAATTTAAAAAACCAATCTTCCGTTATGTGATGCTGTGCATCTACGCCAAGATTTATTGCAACAGCCATCCGGATGGAATTTTGCTGCCGTTCCCGAAAGTTTCTATTGTTGGCAAAATCATAGCTGTCTGCATTGGCACGCAATTGATTAAAAACATCAGCTGCACCAGGATTTGGACTTTGAGAATTAATACCGTCGCCGGTAATAAAAATATTGTAGGTAGAGCTTGTTTCAAAAAGATCATTGTAGATGATACCGGTATTATTTGTTTGGTACAAGCCACCGAAATTGATCACTGAATTGTAATCTGATGAAGTGGTTAAAAGCATCAACGAAGGACCTAATTTAATATTCATTACCCAATTCTTTTCAAAACCTAATGGTAAATGGTACTTCTTAAGGAAATCAAAATTAACTTTACACCTGAAATTAAACATCAGCGGAAAGTTAAAGATGTTATAATGAATCTCTTCTTTTAAACTGTTAATTGTAATTTGTCTGCGATAGGGATTTATACCATCAGAGGATTTAAATGTATAAACAATCGGGTCTGTAAGTTGGTAATCGGCAGCAAAGCCTGCGTAGGTGAATCCGATTGAGAGTCCGATATTTTTTCTTTCTTTTCCAAAGTAATGGGTATAATTACCACCGGCATATATTCCAAATTTCGATCCGGGGTTTTTTAACACACCCTTTTTAGATTGCAAAATATCCATAGCATCGTACCCCACCTTATTTAATTCCGGCAAATTGATTTTGGCTACATTCATTTGAACTCCAATAAAACCATCGAATGTATTTTTTGTAATGAAATAAGCAGCAGGACAGCCGTGGTTTGATGCTACTCCGTAGGTTTTTTTACATTCATCTGTTGTTGTATTGTCACCACGTTTAACTTCATCAGGTACGCCATCAAGGTCATAATCCGGCCTGCCGTTCGATGTAAAATCACCAAACCTATTGGGCATTTTATCTTTCTCGTTTATAACGCCATCCTTATCGTCATCATTACTACAGGAAACCTCGTTTAGTATATTTTTTATACTGGTTATTTTAAGACTATCATTTTTAAAAGACAGTGTAATAAGCAAAGTGGCCTTCAATTCAAACCTAAATAATGACTCGGACTGCTCAAGTATTTTATCTTTTAAAGTATCATTCATATTCTTTATCAACCTGTCCTTGCTTACTTTGCCCTTTTCTTCAAATTGTATATCTCTGCTACTTATTATCTGAAATAAAAATGAATCAATACCCGGTAATACATACTGTCCCTTTTTACTTGTTTTAATAGTTCTTGTAATGGTAATAGTCATTTTATCTGTATTTATCACAGGGTTCGCCAATGAATCAATTATTAACATTTTAACCTGTAAAGCCACATCATGTGCATAAATATCAAAAGGTTTTGGTACTGTGTTAATTTTATAAAACCCCGAATCTTTGGTGGCGCCTTTTCCTGGTTTAAACTCATAAAAAGTATTAATGTCATCAACAACAGTTGCGTCTAAAGCGAACAGGCTTTTAAATTTATTGTATACCCTTATATCTACAGCTTCGCTTGTGCTGTCAATACCAAGCGTCCAGGAATCTACCAAATCCCTATACAATTCACGTGCAAGCGTAAGGGTATCTATACGCTCTTTTGTCTGCGCCATGGCAAAAACAGGAAACAAAATAATCAGCAGTACAATTATATATTTCATATCCTTGTTGGTTTATTGTTGAATTATAAAACGGGTAACAATTTTTTTAAGATTGCTGCTATTTAGTTCTATAAAATAAAGTCCACCGGGTAAATTAGTGGCACTAAAATTTTCATTTACTTCAGGCATCATTTTATTAAAATTTTTCCTGAATACAACCTGCCCCATTGAATTGTAAATTTTTGCATCAATGCTGCCGTAAATATTTCCTTTTAATGCAATTTCAAAATTTCCCCGGTTGGGATTAGGAAATACCTGTACCCTAACTTCGTTATTGACGGGTGTAATTTGAGCCGGCCTGTTGGCGTAAGGACCGTTGTAATAGACCTTGCTTACGCATTCTCCCTGCCGCAGCAACACCCAATATGAACGGCGAATAGTATCCAGCGTATTGTTTTCTATGAACCTTTTTGCAGGAATAAAAAACTGGTACACCTGTCCCTGGATTGGCCTGGGCACATCAAAAGAAGCGTTTGGTGAGATAGTAATTACGGAATCATAACCCCATTGATACCCCGTTAAAGTATCCAATGAATTGTCGGGGTAGATCAGTATGTTGCCTGGGTTCTTTTCAAAAATTTTTCTTTCATCAATTCCGTTGGTAGCATTAATTTGAACTGTTTGAGAAACAGTATCAATACAGCCTCCATTTGAGGTATTTGTTGCTACGGCGTTTATAATAAATTCTCCCGGTTTAAAAAATGAAACCACCGTATTAGCATCATTGTTATCCCGAATAGAAAGTATTGTGCCATCTGTAACAGGGGAGATCCATTTGTAAGAAATACCATTTACCGGTACATTGATATTGAAATTAATATTATTAGATCCGCTGCATAATTTTAAAATATCCTTATCCGCATAGCGGGATAAAGAAGTAAAATTGGGTTTAGGTGCAGATGGATTAACAGTGATAGTAAATGTTGTATCCCTTCCCTGGCAACTATCACTGCTGGCAGTAATGTAAACTCTTACAGTTGATGTTATTTGAGTGATACCCGAATTACTGGCTGTAAAAGTTGGGATACTGTCTTTGCCACTTAAGCCGAAACCAATACTTGTATCCGTGGTCCATCTAAAAAATGAATTGGGTGAAATGCTGCTGAATTTTATTGCATTCACCTTTTCGAGATTGCAGTATTTATACGGTTTTATTGTTTCGGTATTAATTTTAGGCGTGGGGTTTACTGTAACCTTAATACTATCATTCGTATTACATCCGGTGCCTGTGCCCGTTGATAAACTATATTGATAAGTAACTATAATGGGTGTGTCAGTAATATTATTGAGTGTTTCGTTAATGGTTGAATCGTTTACCGCAACCAGTAAAGGTGCATTGCTGATGCCCGCAAAAATATCCCTCGTCCAACTAAATGTCGTTTTTTCAGCAAAACTTTTTGCAGTGTAAACAAAAGGATCAGCATTACAGATACTTGCAGTTTTGTTGCCTGTTAAAAAAGGTGTAGGAAGAACTGTGATTGTGAAAGTGGTGTCCCGCCCCTGGCAACTATCACTACTTGCTTTAATTTGTACAGTAACTTTAGCAACTACTGATTTACTATCAGGATTTCTGGCAATAAAAGCAGGGATGCTGCTACTGCCACTTATTCCAAAGCCAATTTGCGTATCGCTGGTCCACTTAATAGTCGCATTAGGCGTTGGACTGATGAATAATATTGGTTGCGCAAGCGAGCCGTTGCAATAGGTAGTATCTCTTACTAAATTTATTACAGGCGTTGGATTTACCGTAACATTCAACGTTTCAGTAGTATCACAACCGTTACCGGTTGATAAGGTAAAAAGATATTTTACAATGATTGGCTGGCTTGTGATATTATGCAGCGTTTCATTAATAAATTTAGCTAAAGTGTCTGCATGTGCAGGATTGCTTATTCCTGTTACGAGGTCTCTTTTCCAACGAAAACTTGTATTGGCATCCGAACTTAAACTAGTTGCGGTGTAAGTAAATGGGTTGTTATTGCAGCTGCTTGTATCTTTTGTACTTGTTAAAACGGGTGCAGGAAGTACGGTAATAGTAAAGGTTGTACTTGCTCCGGCGCAACTATCAGTACTTGCTTTTATAAATACAGTTATAGTAGCCGTTACCGGATTGCC
>Ga0163154_10001329_pt1 | contig 38304 bp, 23 predicted proteins | sample OliLakLV19MP9P1_FD_148649 | JGI IMG/M metagenome (GOLD analysis project Ga0163154, IMG submission 148649) | Freshwater microbial mat bacterial communities from Lake Vanda, McMurdo Dry Valleys, Antarctica - Oligotrophic Lake LV.19.MP9.P1 | ecosystem: Environmental > Aquatic > Freshwater > Lake >... | reverse complement strand
TGGAACGTGATTTAGGCGATTACTCAGATGGGCGCTATGCGTGGCAACTCAAAGTCGTCAAAGTCGCGCCAGCACCGATTCCAATGGTGGGCAAACAAGGCTTGTGGACATGGGAATACGAAATGCCGAAGCCCAAACCGAAAGCCTTCTTGGATACGGAAACCACCGGGTTAAATGAAGATGCCCGCATCGTAGAAATCGCCGTTGTAGACGAGCAGGGCGAAATCCTGCTGAACACGGTGGTGAATCCACAAATCCCCATCCCGCTACTGGCATCCGCCATCCACAGCATTACCGATGGGGTGGTCAAAGATGCACCGTTATTCGACCACCTGCGCGAGCAGGTCATAGACATCTTCAACCAGTACGATGTGCATATCTACAATGCCGAGTACGATCTGCGCCTCTTGCGTCAGTCTGGAGACGGGTTTGAAGCCATGACCGCGAAATGTGTGATGAAACCATTCGCGCGGATTTACGGGCAATGGAGTGAATATCATCAGTCATACACACTGCAATCGTTGGGGAAGGCGTGCGAATTTTACGACATCCGTAATGGGCATCCCCATCGGGCATTAGGTGATGCCCTCGCCGCCCGTGATGTGTGGCTGGCGATGACCAAGCAGGCGGTGCGCCATGAAATGTAAATACTGTGGGGATGTTCAAATGCTCGAACTGGAAAAACGGCGCACATTAGAAATGGCGGTCATGAAAATCAGCCATACCTATCTGTGCAGAAAATGTCGGCGCACCTCCACCGTCACAGAAATCTATCTGCTGGTGCGGGGTGTTCCGTTGAACGCCGAAATATTGCATGGGAAGGGGGGATTGCCCACAAAATGACAAGAGTATCCCATTTTATAGTAGAGAGGACTAACAATGCGCTGGCATCAACCGAATAGACAAGTTCCACCCGCAATTAACCCCACTGAGACTAATGGGGATTATCGCCCTGAATATGTTGTATGGCTCAAAAATAAGCCTGTTAAAAAATGGGACGATATCCGTAAATGCCTTGAAGCAGGGGTATGTGATTATGCCGAATATGATGGGGATGAAGACGGTTTTATCATCCGCCTACATGCTGACAAAATTGTGGATGGGGGATTTGAATACATCTTTAATGTGCAATCCCCCGTTTATGACCATGCGGGCTGGTGTTATGACATCGAAGAAGCCCAAATGCCTACCAAGCATTGGCATCTCGCGCAAGCCTGCGCGTTTATGTGGCAGAGCGACCCTGAGTTATGGACGATGGGAAATTATTAGGATGGCTGGTTTGAAAATCACAGTGATTTATTCATTCTCTAAATGAACCGCATCGGGGATAGTCCGTCCGCAAAAACTATCTATCCCCGTGAAGTCATTTTATCCATTGAAAGGATTACAACAATGTACCTGATACAAGCCCAAAAAGGCAAGGGTGGGTGGGTGACAATTACCCAACACGCCGACCAATCAGAGGCAAAACGTATGGCGAAACTGCTATCCGTAGAGAACAATACCCCGCATCGCGTGGTTGAGGTGGATGAAGCCAACAACACGGAGTTGCCCATCAGTGCGTACGAGTGGGGTAAGCCCTACATCGAAACCGAAGGGATGCAGACCTTTGTCCCCGTTTACTACGAGAGTCTCACCCAAGACGAGCCAGATACCCCTCTGGTGTTCTATGCGGTTGAATCGCGCCTAAACCCCGTCCTCAACGAATTGCGCTACGCATCGTGGAGTCGCTTCAACGCCCGTCGTTTCGTGGAATACGAAGAAGCAGAAGGGTCTGCAAAGGCACTCAGTATCGAACACCCAGACCGTGATTTTCGGGTGGTGTACGCGGAATTAAACACCATACCTTCTATTATATTTAGGGGTGGGGTAAAATATGCTCACTTGGGTGATGCACCAGTTGCGCCAACCGAGAACGGTGATTAATTAATGAAATGGCATGGGATTATGGGTATCAATAAATTGCCTATTTTAATTGAAATTAGCGTGGGAATGCAAAAAATGATAGATGATTTCTCGCTGGCACAATTAAATTATGGCATCACAAATGCGACCGCGAGGGGCAATAATGTCTCATTCGTACTCCAGACAGCATTGGCGCGATTTCATATGGCGCTAAAAAAATCAAAAGTAACCCGTGAAATGCTTGCGGAATGGGAAGAGGGCTACCGAGAGCATCGGAGCGCCCCCAGACGGCGTACAACCGCGACTGTAGCAGAGCCAGTCGTAGAGTTAATGCCCGATATAGCCAGCATGATTTTATCTATCGACCCCGACTTACGGCACGTTTATCACGGGGATGCGGTTAATGCAAAACTGATAGCGTTCTTTGCCTTTTCTTATGTGGCTAATTACTACTCAACAGGCTAAGAAAATTCGCAATATCATATAAAACATGATATAATATACCTACCATATAAGCACCATAAACACTCAAAAAAGGTAGGTATAAATGTCAAATTTACCCATGTCACAAACCCCTCTATCCACATCCCCACCCCCCCCAACGCACTACCTCAAACAGCACCTCACCGCCCTGCATATCCTCCCAGATTGTCCTCCAGCCGTCATCACGCCGACTTACTGCGGGGAATTGTCAGGCGCAATCGCAGGCGATGTGTATAGCTTCGGCTATCTCACACTCGGCAACCAGTTAGTCTATCTCAACATGGGTGGTCCCAGAATGGCAGTGGAGGCTATCCGTTCACGCCTCTCGCGGGGTGAGATGATTCACCTCACCCCAGACGATGCCCCCGCTACTGAATTCACGGTAACAGGCATGGGCAAGTTTGAGGATTACACCGAGAATATGTCCAGCCACCATTTCCAGAACACCATCCTTGTTCACCGCAATATGTTCCCAAATTACAGTGAGCCAACAACCCTGACCTTCGCCCTCATCCTCGCGCAGACACCCAAGCAGGTCTACTCAACCTTCCACCAACACCTGCACCAGCTTTTGGGGGTGGCGGTGTTCCCGCATTGGATACCCACCCTGTGGGCGACAGGGCTATCTGCCCAAATCATCGAAAAGTGCAGTGGGGTAGGGGCAATCGGGTATGGGGTGTTCCTGAAGGTATCAGATTGGGAGAGCATCATCGCGCTCGGTGTCTCGACAGGCGCATTGCCCTTGTCGGAGACGGGGGATGTGACGGAGACTGTGACCATCCTCGATGTGAAGGAATTTTAGCCATGAGCCGAGGACTCAACCGAGAAGTCATGGGGTTTTTCGCCATTGGCGAAAAGCACCACCCAGCGCTACTTTCGCTCATTGCACCGTCACCCAGCGCCGAAGCGCGTATCCTCGACCCGTTTGCGGGGGAGGGGGATTTTCTGCTCACAGCCTCACAGCACTGGAATGTAACCCCGTATGCCAACGAATTAGACAAATCCCGCGCTCAACTCTGCATTGATAAATTCGGGTCAGACCGTGCGGTGCAGGGGGATGTGGAACGGTTATCCGCTTCATTAGAAGCCTTCAGTGTCGGCTGGTACAACCCGCCTTACGACACCGATAAAAACGCGGATACCGCCGAGACCAAAGAGGCGAAACGCATCGAATACCGCTATCTGCGCCATGCGTGGAAATGGATACAGCAGGGGGGTATCGTGATGTGGGTGGTGTATCGGCATCACATCACCGACAACGCCGCCACCTTCCTCAGTCGTCACAGCTCCAGCGTGGACATCTGGGGATTGCCCGGTAAGCACCTGAATGAGTATGACCAAATCGTGGTGGTGGCGATTAAAGGAAAATCGTCAAACCCACAGGCGCTTTACGAACACATTATGATGACCAAAGACACGCCACGCATGTTGACGGTGTTGGATACCCCTGTGTATCAAATTCCACCCCCGCCGACCATTGCCCGATTCGTGTTCGCGCCCGATGCAGTATCCCCAGAACTCGGATTGAAACTCATCGAGGAGCGAGGCGCACACTATTCCCCGCGTTTCAATGCACTATTCGCGCCACCCGCCGTCACCGACCAAATAGAGACCATCGTGCCACCGCGTCCGGGTCACATGGCGTATGTGCTGGCAGGGGCGGCGACAGCGGGTATCGTCATGGAGACCGAGACCTATGGCAAAGTGGCGATGCGCTCGGTAGTCAAGCATGTTGAGGAACGGAGCGACCCGGTTATCACGGCATCGGGGTCAGAGGTGACCACAGTATCGAGCAAACCCAAGACATCCATCACGCTGTTAGCGCAGGATGGACGGATTGTGCCATTGAGTGGCGATGAGGACATTCTGAGCTTCATCGTCAAGAACAAAGCTCGCCTCATCGAATTCGTCAAGACGCGCTTCAAGCCTGTGTACGCCTTTGACTATGGCGGATTTAAGCGCATTTTTGACGGGATACGCCTGAATGGGAAGCATGAGTTATTTACGCCTCAAAAACACGTCATTGGTGCGATTCTGCGCGGATTCGAGAGCCGTAAGGGGATACTCTTGGTCGGTCAGATGGGGACTGGCAAGACCGCCAAAGGAAGTACGGTGGCATCCATTATTGGCAGTGGCGCACACCCATCCTTCCGCCAGCAAATCGCTAAAGGTGGGGTGATTGTCATCGTGTGTCCCCCGCATCTGGTGAAGAAATGGAAACGGGAAGCACTGAGCATCAATGCCAATGCGGTCATTCATCTGGTCAATCGGCATGAGGATATGAAAGCCTTCATGGAAGTGCCCCACCAATTGGGGCATCCCAAGATCGCCATCATCAAGCGCGACATGACCAAACTCGGTAGTGGGTGGGGTGAAGCGGTGGTGTGGCGCAAGCATCACACTGCCTTGTGGGGATATAAAGAAGAAGCACCTGCGGGGATGGAAAACACCGACCGTATTCAATCCCGCGAGTATCCCCATTGCCCCCACTGTGGAACAAAACTCATGACGGATGAGGATACCCGCACCAAAAACGGGTATCTGAAATATGTGCAGGCATCGAAGCGTGAGTGTGATACCTGTCACACACCCCTCTGGCAGGAAATCCGACCCGCCGAGACCAAAGGCAAACAGCCCACCAACCCGCGCTATCGCCTCGACCAGTACATCAAGAAACGCTACCGCCACCGCATCGCCTTGCTGATATGGGATGAGGTGCATGAGGCGCAACACGGCGATACGGGTAACGGAGAAGCCTTTGGCAGACTCGCCAATTGTGCCTCTGCCGTCCTCGCCATGACAGGCACACCGTTTAACGGCTATAGCTCATCGCTATTCAATCTGGAGTACATGCTCAATCCGCGCATCCGCCGAGATTATTATTGGGGTGGGGGAGTCAGATACACGCGCAAACGCAAGGGCAATGACCGATTCCCACACGAGCAGATGAGCCAATACAGCACCTCACGCGGACAACAAGAGGCGCGGTGGGTGGCGAATATGGGTGTCCGTGAGAAGGTGGTCACGAAATCCCCCCAATACTCGGCGGGCAAACTGACAGGCACAGAGACCTATGAGCGACCCTACGAAGAAGCCCCTGGCATATCGCCATTATTGGTGGCAGAAATGCTCGACCATACGATTTATTTCTCACTGGCAGACCTCAAGAAGCACCTGCCGATGTATTCCGAGACGACCCTTTCCGTCACGCCAGATGCCTCGATGATAAGTGAGTATGAGGAGGTGGTGGAGAAGATGCTGGAGGAAATCAAAGACCAGAACCATTTGCCCGCCAACCAAAAAGACCGCACCCTCGTGCCGAAATATTTCCGTTTCACGATGGATTGGGTCAATGCCCCCTGGCGCGAATATGTCATCCACGACAAGGGCGGTAGCGAGATTGTGCGGGCATTGCGTCAAGACTGCCCACCGAGCGATGTGAGTGAGGCGGATTGGTTTCTGTATGGTGGCGAGGAGCTATTCCCCAAAGAGCAGGAACTCATCACCTATGTTCAAGAGGAACTGGCAGACGGGCGACCGTGCATTGTCTACTGTCGGCAGACGAAACAGAAGGACATCCAACCGCGCATCCAACGGCTACTCGAACAGCACACCGGTGGATGCAGTTACATCCTACGGAGCAATATCAATGCCGAGCGCCGCGAGGCGGTGATTGACGGACAAATCGAATTGGGCATGGAGATATTGATATGCAATCCAGAGCTGGTGAAAACAGGTCTCGACCTCGTATTTGCCCAGACCATCATCTTCTATGAACCGACCTTCAACCTGTCCACGATGATGCAGGCATCTGCGCGAAGCTACCGCCTCAACCAGACGGCTAAATTATGCCGAGTGGTGTACATGTACTACGAAGGCACGATGGAGCAGAGAGCCATCCTGCTCATGAGCAAGAAGCAACGGTCATCCAAACTGCTGACAGGTGACATCGGGTTAAGCGGATTGGATGCGTTGACAGAAAAGTCGGATGGGTTTGAATCGGCATTAATGAACAGCATTGGCAAGGATGAGCGCCTCTCTGCACCCGACTTCACCCAAGAGAACAGTCAGTATGCCGAGTTTGATAGTGCCGACCTCGCGTTCTGGAATGTGGAGACACCCATCGAGTCACCCGCCATTCGTCATGAATTTGTGTTGACCGTGGTCAAGAGGGCAGTGGGGCAGGTGATAGCGATGCGGGGCAACCCTGCACCGATTCCTGTCCACTACAATCCCACCCGCGAGACGGTGCGGGGGTCAGACGGTGATAAGACGGTCTACCAGCTACGGTTGTTCTAGTTCATCCACGCAATACCCCTCTAGCAAGTTCCCCCAGAATCACAACAAACTGAACGCCAAAAACGGCGTTTCAGGTTAGGCGCGGTAAACCCCGCTTATTTACATTTCCTGATTAGGGTTGCCTCTTCGAGAATTGCGTAGCACTGAGAAGTCATCGCGCAGACCATCCCAGATATGCCAAGAAAATTTCTGTCTTAACTCATTCTGGGTATGGTACGTTTCAGGTTGGGCTTCTCCACGATGGCTACTGCAAGCCACTGTTGTTGGATATGTTTAGCTGTACACGCCGAAATATTTTTCAAAGAACTTCAACAACTTAGCGATCACGTTTTGCTTCTTCTCTAGATAATCGCTCCCCCCGAAACGTCGCATGGGCGGTAGAATCGCATTAATCTCTGTGCCTGCAGTCTTGATTATTCCGTCGCGGAAGGCATGTTTGATGAATGTGCGAGTTTGGCTCTCGTTGAGGCTCTCATCGGCGATCAATACGGCTAAATCGCGCTCTGCCGACTCGCTGATGAACGCCCGCCATGTCTCACCCACCTGTGTGGAGACGTTCACACGGTTGATAAAGTCTTCGATCAATTCTTTCTTGCTACGCAACTGAACACTTGAATTGACCTCCCGATAAATGTTGTCAAGAAGGGTCGTATCCTGACCGTTGTCAGTCTTGTACTGCGCCACCAGCATCAAGATATAGTCAATGTTTACATCAAGCTGACGGATTAATTCGAGTTCAAACACAATATCATCGTTGATTTCCTCGCGCTGACCTTCGGGTCGGAAGTGATCGCGCAGATCGAGATACACACCCTGATAATCCTGAAGGTCACGCGCCGTCAACGGGTCACTACCAGCAAACTCATCGAACGCTGTCAGGATGTTGCGGATTTTGAGAATCGTCCCAAACAGCCGAATGAACTCTTTTTGATCGGTCTCGCCGATGATCCGTTCATTAAGGGGATACTCTGCCGTCAGCCGCTCAATCAATTCGACATAGCCGGGCTGATGTTGTCCATTCTTCTCGTAGCCGTCCATGTATTCGGGGAACGTGCGGATAATCACGATGCCGCCCGCTTCACGATCCCCGAACAGCGCGATGGCATCGTCAACCGCCCCCTGCAGATCGCGGAAGCATACGATATTACCGAAGGTCTTGACGCTGTTGAGGATGCGATTGGTGCGCGAAAACGCTTGCATCAGTCCATGTTGGCGCAAGTTTTTATCCACCCACAACGTATTGAGCGTGGTCGCGTCAAAACCTGTCAGAAACATATTGACGACAATCAACAGGTCAATTTCGCGGTTTTTCACCCGCTGCGACAGGTTTTTGTAGTAGTTTTGAAAGCGATCCGCCGACGTATCAAAGTTGGTGGCGAACATCGCGTTATAGTGAGCAATCGCCGACTCCAGAAAGTCGTGGCTGTTCTGATCCAGTGCGCTATTATCAAAATCTTCGTCAGCATCTTCTTCATTGGCGGCATAGCTGAAGATCGTAGCCACTTTCAGATCGTGCTTCTGCCGCCTGAATGCCTCATAGTACAGCTTAGCCGCCGGAATACTTGACACAGCCATGATCGAATTGAACCCATCCAACTGCCGCCCGCTGACGGTATAGCGCTCATTACGCTTGGTCTTTTGGTCGAAATGTTCGAGGATGTACGCCGTCACCGAATCAATCCGCCGTGGATCGAGTAAGGCACGTTCGGCATCTATGGCTGAAACCTGCTTATCTTTTATGCCTTCTTTCCCTTTAACCGTGTTGATGAAGTCAAGGCGGAACGGCAGAACGTTGCCATCATTGATCGCGTCCACTATGGTATACGAGTGTAGTTTGAGTCCGAAGGCTTGTTCCGTTGTCTTGAGCAACGGATTGCCGCCACTGGACGAATTAGCCGCAAAGATCGGCGTTCCGGTGAAACCGAACAAGTGATAGTGTTTGAATGCCCGCGTAATCGCCGTGTGCATATCGCCAAACTGCGAACGGTGACATTCGTCAAAGATCAGCACCACGCGCTTTTTATAAATGTCGTGTTGCTTGTTTCGACTAACGAACAAGCCGAGTTTCTGAATCGTGGTGATGATAATACGGCTCGAATCGTCCTCTAGCTGACGCTGTAACATCTGCGTGGACGTGTTGCCATCCGCCGCACCTCTCTGGAAGCGGTCGTACTCGCGCATCGTCTGATAGTCAAGATCTTTGCGATCCACCACGAACACCACTTTATCCACGTAGTCTAGCTGCGTGGCAAGCTGAGCGGTTTTGAAGCTGGTCAGCGTCTTGCCGCTGCCCGTGGTGTGCCAGATATAGCCGCCGCCTTTGATCGTGCCGTATGTTTTGTAATTGTTGGCGATCTGGAGACGGTTCAAAATGCGCTCGGTGGCGACGATCTGATAGGGGCGCATCACGAGTAATAAATCTTCGCTGGTGAACACGCAGTAGCGCGTCAGGATGTTCAGGAGTGTGTGCTTGGTGAAAAACGTTTGCGTAAAGTCCACCAGATCGGGAAGGGTGCGGTTAGCCGCATCCGCCCAGAAAGACGTAAACTCAAAAGAATGACTGGTCTTTTTCACACGGCTGGCAGTCGTCCCTACCTCTTTGATGGATAATTCGCGCGTGGTGTTGCTGTAATACTTGGTGTGCGTGCCATTGGAAATGACGAAAATCTGCACGTACTCAAACAATCTCAACCCCGCCCAAAAGCTATCGCGCTGATAGCGCTTAATCTGGTTGAAGGCTTCGCGGATTGCCACACCGCGCCGCTTGAGTTCAATATGCACCAGTGGCAAGCCGTTGACCAGAATCGTCACATCATAGCGATTCTTGTATGTCCCGTCGGCGGTTGCGTACTGGTTGATCACCTGTAGCCGATTATTATGAATCTGTTTTTTGTCAATCAGCGCGATGTTTTGGATTGCGCCGTCATCGCGCCGGAAGGACTGTACGTGATCTTCCTGAATCTTGCGCGTCTTGTGGACGATCCCTTCATTGGCGTTGGCGATATGACCAGTGAAGAAGCGTTCCCATTCCGCATCGGTGAACGTGATTGCGTTGAGCGCCTCAAGCTGGCGGCGCAGATTGGCGATCAGCGCGGCTTCGCTGGTGATGCTGATCGGTGCATAGCCCTGTGCGTCCAACAGTCGGATGAACTCGGCTTCTAGCGCGGCTTCTGATTGATAGCTATCTGAACGGCTACTCGTCGGGGTGTATTCGGCGATCACCGTATCTTGCGGAGTTTGGGCGATGATGTTCACTTTGTCATTCATGAAATAGCTTCCTCAAAAGTAAGTAGTTTATCGCGGTAGTATTCGTACTGCTTCCGTCGTGCCGCAATCTCGGCGGGCAGTCCCTGCGTCAGGTCGTTGGTCAGCGCATCGAATTTGTCCAAAATACGGACAATTTCATGCTGAATCGGCAGGGGCGGCAGGGGGATTTTGTAACACATGACCGCAGTCTTGTCACCGCGTGGCATTTTTGCACCCTTTGAATGTTGCATATCGTAGGCAAAAAAAGCATCGGCAGACAAAAGATAGTAGAGGAATCGCGGCGTGAGCATATCACGGTGGGTTATCCGTATTGGCAGTACATCACCGTTAGTTCCGCCATTGTGTGTTGCAAGCCAAATCTTTTTAAGATATGGACGTATGTTGCCTATAAGCAGATCATCCGTTAGAAATTGAATAACTTGCCCATCAGTTGGCACGTAATTTGAAGTTTTTTTACCTTGTTTTTCAGGTAATAGGTTGTCAACACCCACATAACTATCGCTGCCAACTTCGCTCGCGTCAATTCGGGTAGTTGCATATTTCCCCACCTCAGAAAGTGGCACTTTTTTGACCCCATCAGGCACGTACTGCTGAATCAACGCGCTCAGCGTCACCCACCTCACCCGTCTGTCTGTCTGCGATTGTGTTGCCGTTTCCTCAAACGTCAGCAGCGCATCCCGATAATAGTCATATTGTTTTCTTCGCGCTGTAAGCTCCGCTGTAAGCTCCGCTGTAAGCTCCGCTGTAAGCTCCGTAAAATTGTCCAAAATGCGGACAATTTCGTTCTGAATCGGCAGGGATGGCAGGGGGATTTTGTAAGCCTTTATCATTTGGAGATTAAGCCCACCACGAGTTCCGTCGCCAGACGATATCATACGCAGTTGCTGATATTGCGTTTGCAAATAGTAGTACAGGAAATCGCTGTTTACTCTGTCGTTGACAACTATTGAACATAGGGATTGGTTTGTGCATAACTCAATCCGTGTAATTGCAACTGTGCCGCGCGTTTTTCCTTGCCCCGCAAGGGCAACAACTACGGTGTTAGGCGGCACCAATTTTGTGCTGCTACTATCATATCCCAACTGCGTAATTTTCTTTTCGACGTTGTGAATAACACCGTTGTTCACTTCTCCCGAACTCATCCACGGAATAGTCCCGTTCTGCCAATACTCGGCAACTCCAGTCTTCGGAGTCGCACCGGCATAACATTCAGCAATTTCACCTATGGTCACAAATGGCACACCATCGGGACAGAGTTCAGCGATAAGTTGGTCAAGCTTACTCATCGGCTTCAAGCTCCGTGTTCCCGCTGTTGAGGGCTTTCAGCCCTTTGACGCTGCTATTTCCAAGCAGGGCGGTCAGTTGGCTCCTTGCCATGTGGCTCAGTTCTTGCAATCGTTCCGGCTGCGGTATCCCTTTGGCGATGTACAGCGCGTTGATATTTTCAAGATTGGCAAGTACAAGCAATTGCTCAATGGTCGCATAGTCGCGCATATTGCCACTCTCGTCAGGGCTTGCCTTGCGCCATTCGGCAGCGGTCATTCCAAATAGAGCCATGTTCAGCAGGTCGGCTTCGTCGGCGTATACGAAAGACTTCTGTTTTGGTGTCAATTTCGGCGGGATGAGGTTGTCGCGGATGGCATCGGTGTGTATCCTGTAGTTCACCTTTGCTAGTATCCGATTCACATTCCAGTCAAGAGAAAACCGGCTGTTCTCGTCGGCTTTTAGACGCTGGTAGTCTTTAATGATGTAGAGTTCAAACTCTGCCGAAATCCACGCGGCAAATTTGAACGCAATATCCTTGTGGGCAAAGGTTCCACCGCCACGCCCCGAACGCGAAGAAATACCGATTGCGTTTGTAGCTGTAATCCAACGCTGTGGAGACAATGTAAATGCGTTTGCTCCAGCTTCATGCAAAAAGGGGTCGAATTCGACCCCTTTAAAATTGGGGTTATGGAGTGTCTCCCAAAGCCCCAGGTATTCTATTGTATGTCGGAGCCTCATCCAATTCGCAATCACATCTTTCGGCTCGTCAGGATTTTTATAACGAGCAATGTCGGTCAGGCTGATGTAATCATCCTCATCCCCCTGCGACAATACGCTTATCTCTGTACCCTTTGCAGAAATCTTGCTCTTGAAAGTCTTGTCTGCCATAGCGTGTTCCTCCGTTATTTAGGTCGCAATTGTAATCGCATAATCAGTTAGGTTTACGGGTTGGTAATTCACTCATCGGCTTCAATCTCCATAATAATGGCATCAATCGCCGTCCGTAGCTCAGCCGACCGCTTGACAATGCCCTCAATCTCAGCGTTCAGTACCTTGATGTCCGCCCGTTCGCGCTTGTCCTCTTGCTCAACATAGCTCGATACCGAGAGGTTATAGCTTTTCTCGGCAATCTTATCATTCGGCACAAGGCGGGCAAAGTATGGCGCATCGGTGCGCTCAGTGTAGGCGCTCAAAATCGCTTTAATGTTGGCATCTGTCAGCTTATTGCTGTTCGTCACCTTCACAAATTCGCGGCTTGCGTCAATAAACACCGTCGCATTTTCGCGCTTGCCCCGCTTCAGCACCATAATGCAGGTGGCGATACTCGTGCCGAAAAACAGATTACTGGGAAGCTGGATCACGCAGTCTACGAAGTTGTTATCCACCAGATATTGACGGATTTTCTGCTCTGCACCCGACCGGTAGAAGATGCCCGGAAAGCAGACAATCGCCGCCGTCCCCGACGCGGCTAACCAGCTCAGCGCGTGCATGATAAACGCCATGTCCGCCTTAGATTTCGGTGCCAGCACGCCCGCAGGACTAAAGCGCGGGTCATTAATCAGCAGTGGGTTGGCATCGCCGTCCCACTTGATTGAATACGGCGGATTACTGACGATGGCTTCAAACGGCTCGGCATCCCAATGTTCAGAAGCGGGGTCAGTCAGCGTGTTCCCGTGAGCAATGCTGAATTTCTCAAAACCAATATCATGCAAAAACATGTTAATCCGACACAGGTTATAGGTAGTGATGCTGATTTCCTGCCCGTAGAACCCGTTACGTACGTTCTCCTTACCAAGGATCTTGGCGAATTTCAGTAGTAGCGAGCCACTGCCGCAGGCGGGGTCATACACTTTGTTCACTTGCGTCTTGCCAACCAGCGTCAGCCTCGTCAGCAGTTCCGATACTTCTTGTGGGGTGTAATATTCGCCGCCACTCTTGCCTGCACTACTGGCATACATGCCCATCAGATACTCGTAAGCGTCGCCAAACGCATCAATCGTGTTGCCTTGATAGCCGTTTTCACTTAGCTTCATACTGGCAACGCCCTTCATCAGCTTAACCAGTAGTTTATTACGGTTAGCTACCGTGTTGCCAAGTTTAGCCGAGTTAACGTCCAAATCGGCAAACAACCCCCTAAAGCTCGTTTCGGACTCCCCTACGGCGGAGGCTTCGATACTCTTGAAGATATTATCAAGTGTCACGTTCAAGTTTTCGTTGCCCTCGGCGTTTGCAAGAACATTCTCAAACAGTTGCGACGGCAAGATAAAAAAGCCTTTGGTCTTTACCATGTCCTCGCGGACGGGTTCGGCATCAGCATCAGACAATTTGGCGTAGTCAAACGATGCCTCACCCGCGTCGCGTTCACCTGCATTGAGATAGCTTGACAAATTTTCAGAGATATAGCGGTAGAACAACATGCCAAGCACATACTGCTTGAAGTCCCAACCATCCACCGACCCGCGCAGGTCGTTGGCGATGTTCCAGATGACGCGATGTAGTTCCGTGCGTTCTTGTTCTTTGCGTGTGTCAGCCATTATTAAAATCCCTTCCCATATTTATCTATCATACCTTAAAATCCCCTTGCAGACACGGGCGTGTTTAACAAACGTGCAACGACCCGCCAAACACTAAGTGATGTATATAGGGCAGAGTATTTGCGCCTGTTGTAAGGGTCAATGATATCATACCCGATTTTTGTTTGATAACATCGTGACCAACCTGATTTTATTCACATGCTATATTGGGTAAAATTCGGTTGAATCAGTCTGAACTGGTTCGTCATTGCTGATTTTTTAGCGACATTATTCGAGTTTTGGAAGTGTCATCCGAAAACGCTTGGTCACGATGTCATTGGGCAGTTTTAGGGTTTGAACTCAGTACCCCATACAGATAGTTTCACATTTGTTAAACACACCTCAAAATGACGGACTGCCAAGCAGGAAGAGAGGGCGCTCCACTTAACCAATACCTTTCATACCCCTACAAGACGAATATCTATAGCCTGAGTTGATTCCCGATTACGCACGCTGTCGAAGGATGCCCGTGTTGAAAATTCTACAATCACATCCTCTTCGTATTGGTAATTTTTAGGCAGATTGCTTATTTTTACATATATCTTTTCGTTGGAATCGAGAGGTTTGATAAATGTAAAGTGTGATCCATCCTTTGGTGTGAGTACCTTTCCAAGTCGTTTTTGTTGAGTATTTTTATCACTTTCGCGCCAGTGTTTTTTGCAAATCTTCTCTAATTCACTTTCATCTGTAGGTAACAACTCGCCTGTTGAATTATCATCACTTATAATCTTAGAGAGTTGCTTTTCCATTTCTTGGAGATTAACAGGTATTTTCCAACCTCTATTTTCCCGAATGGTTTGGGCAAGTTTAAGGTGAACTTTGGCAACTTCTATTTTATTGAGTGATATTGCAATTGAGACGAATGTTATAAGGTGTCCTACGATATATTCTGTATTTTGTTTGACACTTATCATGGCATTACACATGAGTTTGTAGGCTTCTTCATGATTATTTACACGATGCTCAAATTGGTAGTGGTTGAAAAGTAAGTGATAGTTGATGATAATGCTTCCCATGATACAAGAAACTATCACGTATACCTGTAGTCGTTGTGGAAGCACTAACATCGTACGCAATGGTACAAATAAATGTGGCAAACAACAATACCATTGTAAAGATTGTGGTGCTTATCGCGTGCTGAAACCGCGACAAGGTTATAGCAAAATAACCCAAGAAACGGTGCTAAAAACCTGCAAAGAACGGGTGAGTTTGCGTGGCGCTCAACGGATTTTCGGCATCAGTCGGCACAGTGTCGCCCGTTGGATTAAACACCATGCCAGTCATCTACCCTTGTTGGTTGATACCTTGTTGCCAGCCCAAGCGGATGATATGTTGGAATTGGATGAATTGTGGTCTTTCGTACTGAAAAAGACCCAAAAACGCTGGTTGTGGGTTGCCTTGTGCCGTTGCACCCGTCAGATTGTTGCCTTTTTTATCGGACAACGCGATACCCTGAGTTGTCAACAACTGTGGCATCGTATCCCGAGCGATTATGCCTGCTGTCGAAGTGTTAGCGATGCTTGGCACACCTATCCTCAAGTCATGCCGGCTGACTTACATCGGGCGGTTGGCAAAGAGACGGGAGAAACGGCTCATATTGAGCGTTGGAATAACACCTTATGCCAACGTATTGGACGCTTTGTTCGCAAAACTTTGTCGTTTTCCAAATCGGATGAATTCCATTATTGGATGACCTTATGGTTTATCATTGACTATAATTTAGAGGTCTCATCACTTACTATGTGACCACTACCCAAACGTTTATCGAAATCATGAATATGCTGATGAACAGTTTTGCCGATGCGCTCAGATAAGTCGTTTTCATCTTGGTAGTATAGCGGGTTGAGTGTTTCCAGAAAATCGAGTAAGGGTCTATGGGCTTCTTCTGCTACAACAAGGGTAGGGTGATTTAATCCGAGCGAGATGCCAATCTCTATCAGGACGTTGGCATTGTATCTGCGCCCAAAACTCACATCAAATATGCCCGCATCGGTGTTGACCATCTCTTTGCACAATGTTTCGAGGATTGTCCCAGAATGAACAGGTGCATAGACGGGTATGAAGGCATCTGTGTCGTCGTCTAGCTTGAATCCGTTGGTGTAGGAGAGCCGATAGTTATCCACCTTGCGGGGAGCGCTGGTAGTCCTGTCGGTTTTATTGTTACGCCCAGAAAAATCATGCGCGATGAACACCCTCGGTTTCGACATTGGGATGCGGGTGAATTCTTGAACCCCTGCCATAAAGATGCAATATTTCTTGTGGTCTCGCTTCATGTTGATCATTCCTAACTAGCGATTGGCAATGTCCAGTTTTTCGAGAGTTTTCTCCAATAAATTCGAGAAATGACCAGAAAACATACCTTGAAACTCGTCAAAAGACTTGTATGAATTGTAGACTCGTTTGATAGAGCCATCAGTATTATAAAACATATCGCTTTCAAAAAATTTAGTTATGCTTTTATACTGCAACAACACCTCATCATCAATATCTAAATAAATACCAATTCGCCTATAAATAATGGTTTGTGTATCCTGAGAACTAAGCGCATTTATCAATTCAAAATGCGTACCAGATTGATATTGTTTTCCATCAATGGCTATAGGCGTTCCTATCCGTGACCAAAATACGAAGAAGGCAATATCGCATTCTGACGGTGAAATTGAACTTTGATTAATAGCTTCTTGACGTGATTTCGTATTCCTCATCAGATTTTGAGATATATTCCAGCCGACTACTTCAAGATTAAATCGGTTGTGATATGCTTGGGCGGTTGTGTTGAGATAAGATTTTATAAAATTCAACTCTACTATCGCATCACTCGGTCCGCCAATAAAAACACGGATTGTTGGTATAGCTTTTGGTGCATTTTGAGGCTAATTTGGCATCATCAAAAAACGGTCTATAAGACGTTTCATAGCCTCATCAAAATAAGCTGCTGGGACTGATAAGGAATTAAGTCTTTGTAAATCACTCAGGCTTTCTGGCAATTTGTCATTCGCCCATGTAAATCCGTCAGACATCAATGGCACAATGGTTTTCTTGAGGCGCAAGGCTTCTTCTAACTCACGGCGTAACCAATCTTCAGGGTTTTGAGTACGCTCTAATGCGCTTGGTGTGATGATGACGATAATAATATCACGCTCTCTAATTTGATTCATAATGATATTTTCAAAACTATCTCCTGCCTCTATTCCCTCAATATCAAGAAAACAATCAAAACCTTCTTTTCTTAGATATTCAAATACAGCACGCGCAGGAAATGCATTTGTGCGCCGATAAGCTATAAAAATTCTTGGCTTATCTACCGTTTCTTGCTTCGATTGGCGAATATCTTCCAATGTGGCTTTTATACTATATTCTTGAATAGCGGTGATAAGTCTTGGTAAACCAGCCTGATAGTAATCACCGCTCATATTAGTATACTGTACCATTTTTAATGGAATTGGTATTTTATCTGGTGAAATACCCGAAACGATAATCGGGAAGATAAGTTTACCTAATTGAAGCATCCGATACACTTCAATCATGACAAATTGGCTTTTTAGTGAACTTTCTGTCATCACAAAAATCATGCCAGTGGCATTACTTAATGCTTCGTCTATTTCTGCGCTCCGAGCGTGCACCTCATGAAAGTTCGTATCATGCCATATACGAATCCCAGCATTCCCTAAATCATTTACTAGGCGAGTTGTGAACTCACTATCATCTTGACGAGCATACGAGACAAACCAATAATCATCATCTGAGGGTTGTGGTGCATCGGTTTCTTGGGATGCAAGAATATCCGAATCGCGGGTAGTGAATAACACCGCACTTTGTGGTGTGGCAAGTGCCGATAATGCTTGTGCCACTTGTCGGTCTCGGACATCATCTATCACGAATAAAATGCGCGAATTGGGAGATTTTTTCTTGAAATTATTTTTGAGGGATTCAACTGCTAGTCGTAAGTCATCTAATGAAGTTATATCTGCAATTGAAGTTTTGTCTACATCGTCAAAAATTTGATGGCGTATAGCATCAATTTCGTCAATAATTTGAGAAATCTCTTTGTTAGCATTCAACCAGCAAATACCTAAATCAAAATATTCACGCACATCAGACTCATAACACACAGCAGTAGCGAGTGTCGTTTTGCCGATACCAGCAATACCATCTAAGACAATTGTTTCACTAGGGTTGGCAAGCAACAAATTCTTCACCCGCGAAAGTTCAGCTTCATCTAACACAAAATTATCAGGCATAGGTGGCACATTAATAAACGGCGCTTGTGGCAAGCCTGTTGGGGTAGTGGGTTCATCAATGCTGAGAATTGTTTCTTCATCCAAATACTCAGGCGTTTGCAGAACATCCTCGCGCCCAGCAAATGGGCGGACGATGCTTTTTAGAAAGCTAATTGCCCCCTTCAAATGGTCAATATTGGATGGCGCGGATGATGTAATCTCCACATGAATATAACCTGTCGCATCGGTTGGTGGGATTTCACCTTCTTTGAGGATGATGCGCCAAGGTACCCCCGTGCCAATTGCCATTCCTAATTGCACCATCGTCATCGCGTTTTCGGCACCATGATGGCGTTTGCCTAATTCTTGTGAATAGAATAAGGCAAGCCGACTTTTACGTAGGTGATATAACCATGTACATAATTGTGTATGATGCCCATCAGATTGTAAGGTTAGTTTTTCGAGCTTCAAATCCTCAACCGCATCTTCAATATCAATCTGAATATTAGGGAAGTCATCTAACCCAACTAAGGAATAGTGTTTATCGTGTGGGAACAATTCTTTTCGGCAACTACAATGAGGCTGATTACAGATTACACAAAAATTAATTGCTTTTTGGAAGGTTTCAATCTGTTCTTTGACCGCCACCCCAATTTTATCACGCAAATCATATGAATCACGATAATACATGGGGTTCAATGGGGCTAAAAAGTCGAGAATTGGCTTATGTTTTTCATCAGCAACCACAATTGTTGGGTGATTAATCCCTAACGAAATGCCCAATTCAATCATCACATTGGCATTGTATTGCCTGCCAAAACTAACATCAAAAATGCCAGCATTGGTGCTAATCATCTCCTCGCACAGGGTTTCTAAGATTGTGCCAGAATAAATAGGGGCATAGACGGGGATATAACCCACTTTTGCCAACCCTTTTTCATAGTAATGACGATAACCTTCAATTTGGCGCGGAATATCTGCATTCGTTTCAGCTTTGCCACTAGCCGTAAAATCGTGGGCGATGAACATACTTGGCTTAGGTAAGGCTTTGGAATGAAAATCTTCAAATCCACGAATAAATACCCGATACTTTGTCATCTCTTCATCCCCTAATCATCACCGCGCATCAGTTGTTTGATGGTATTTTCATGCTCACGCCAAAACTGTTCAAAGGTTTCATCTAATTTTCGATTTAAGATACTTATCCATGCGTCTTTTTTATAACTCGGATTATTTATATCTTCTAGTATAGCGTGATACAGGCGTTTATCCCAATCGGGTTGCTTATCTTTCCATAACATGATGAGGTGTTCTTCGACAGTCTCTAAATGATAATACACCACTGCCCATTTTGTTATCACTGCCCTGAACCAATTCACTAATTGCGGGTTTGCTTGTTTGATGAGGTTTTCTGGTGAAGGCATGTACTTCCGCGATAGCTGATGCGTGGCTAATTGTGCTTCAAACCAGTCACTAAAGTGCAGTGGGGAGATACTCTCTAAAAATGCCGTTGCTCCAAATTTGAGATAAAATTCGGATTCATCGGATGTTATGAATAACGATGCGTCAACATCTGTGGCTATTTTTTCTCTCACCGAAGCATAATGGCGGGCATCTTTTGGATGTAATCCTAAGTCATATACGGATTCAAATTGAATGTGATACTCATCTATAATACGCTCTAACGTATGGCGTGTGGTTTGAATGGCTTCTGGGATGGCATCGCGCACAATCCATATAGCGGGCAAAATGGCATCATCCTCTTGGGTATAATTCGTCAAAATTTCTTGATATTGTTCAATGAGCAACTTCATTGCACCCAACAAATTGCCATCTGCTCGTAGAATGCCAACATCATATAACAAGGGATAGGATAGGCTAATCAATAGTTCTTCAATGGTCACAGAACTAGCGATGATGATGGCGCGTATACCATAATCGCGGACAATCTCATCAATTCTGGATATACTCAGTAAAACATGAGTTGTATTTTTCGGGTGATTGGGGACGGCTAATCGCCCACTTTGTCGTCGTTGCATCCCTGTGATTGAGTTTTCTCTGATTATACTAATTAACCGATTATTGGCATTATCCGAATCTAAATCGGAACGGACATTTTCATCGGCGTGGTTGCTCAATTTTCGTCTGAGTTCAAACAAAATTTGATTTTCATTGAATGTGGTATCTTTTAATTGAGTGATAACCGCTGTCAATAACCCTCTGGCAGGAATGATCAGATAATCAATCGGGTCGGGTTTGCGAGTCGCTTCCTCATATTCCTCGATTAATTCATGCAATAGTTGCGGAATGATTTGTCGGTATGGCTCGTGGCTGATGGCAATTTTGCCATAATTTTCATATAACACATTGGGCGAAATGAGATGAATGATGAAACCTATCGGCTTATCATTGTTTAGCCCATACGCATCCAAGAGTTTCTCTAAACCGCGAATGGTGTTGTTTTTATCTTCCATCTCCACAGGAGTCAAAACCTTATTAAAGAAGGGGTCAGCATAAGTTGGCGTATGATTGATGCCGATATGCAATTTTCGTGTTTCATCTGGATTGGCGTTAACATACAACGCCATTTCGATGGTGAACGCCAATTTTTTGGCATTTAAGCTGGGACTGGTGAACTGCCTATAGAAAACGAGCGGGCTACCGGTTCTCGCTGATGGAGCAATGGCACAATTTTGATGTAAATAAGTCTTGCCGATTTCGCCTAAATAGATAGGCTCATTGAGTGTGTGATTGGCGATGAGCTCATTATACAAGTTTTGTAGTTGCAGATCATCATTCACGATGGTTTGAATGGGTGTATGGTTGGGTAGGGTAGGGATAGGGCTTGTAGATATGCCAAATTCGCCTAATATTTCATCCAAGCGATAATCTGGGCGGTTAGCTTGTCTCACTAACGCATAGACTAATTCACAAAATTTATCCAATTTATACCAATGAATGGGCGATGGTTGTTGATGATTATACCTTCCAACCCAATTTGCATCACCTTCTGATGCAAAAGTGTCGCTCTCATCGTTGCTATGAGTGCCGTCATTTTGTGTAAAGGTAAACTTAAAATCGAAATGGGCATGGGGATTAAATAAAGCAAAAGATTGGGCAAATTGTTTAAGGTCTTCCATTTTACGTGGTATTTGCTGAAAAAACTGTGGGATATTGACTACAATTTTAGTCATTGCTTCGGGATGGCGTACCGCCTTAATTTCAGTGTGAAGTGTTATTTGCTCATTGACTTTATCAATATCCAGTGTGATGAGTGCCTTTTTATCGGCATAACTAATCACCAACGGGTCAACATCTAAATGATAGTTGGAAAAATAATGATAATTTAGCGCATAGGGTATCCCTAAAATCGTTTTGAGTGCGTTTCCTTGTGCGCCCCGTGTCGGCACATTGTAATATTGTTTATCCGAAACACGCTTATCTAAATCGAATAAATCATCTAATTGCTCCACTGGGAAACGACTGAGATTACTGACCACAATAAACACAGACCGTTCATTGCCATTGGGTAGGTGATTCTCAACATACTGCACACTAACCCGAATATGCGGTGTGGTGATATTAGGGTCCGCTTCATCGGCATCAAGCCCATTATCAATCAGTTCTTTTACAACATATAAATCCCAATCATGAGCGGTAATGGTGAGTTTTTGTAACCCCTCTAAACGGACAAAATCATAGTTAAGCGCACGGGATAATGACATTTCCCACATCCTTGTTGAATGAAAGTATTGAAAAATCTTACCGCAAAAAATACAGAATGACAAATAAATCTATACCCTTATACCCTTGCCCTTATAGACCATCCGTGCTATACTCTATCTATCCTGCCCCCTAAACAGGATAGTATGTGCGAAGCGGGGAAAACTTCCTAACCCCACAGGCTTCCCCGCCATCGGCATACGTAGTATTTGACAGATAGAAGGTAAGGGCGCTCATGGTTAATTTCGTGAGCGCCCTTTCTTTTGTGTAGAAACGGCTCACTTCTTAGAGTCCAATTTCTAAGTACCTATTATAACCCTTTGTAGACTCTTAAAATATTGCATGAACTGTTATAGACCAATACATTTTGACCTTTATGTTGTTGAGTAACTCTCATAACCTCTATTTTATGAATATACACTGCGATAAATTGATTATTATAACTTGCTTTGCATTGCCACCGTATATTCGTTACAATATCTATAATTATCATGATTACATTCCTCTCCAATATTCATGAGTGATAGATAATCGATAAGTGTGAATTAAAATTGCCAATAATGTGAGGGTTAGGTGTAATGGGCGACAATAAAAATGCCGTTGGGTTTGAAATTGTATTGGATGCTGGACGCTTTATCTTCATCTCGTATTCCAGAACGAATTTTGAATTCGTCAAAAAACTTCAGGCTGACCTGCTTAATCACGGGGTCAACATCTGGATAGACAAAATTGGTCTGAAAGCAGGCACACCCGACTGGGACCAAGCCTTACGAGATGCTATCCGTCAATCGAATGGGGTCTTATTGGTTGCCTCACCAGAGTCACGCCGTTCTATGTATGTGCGTGATGAGATCGCCATCGCAAAATCATCCAAAAAACCAATTTTACCCATCTGGGCAGAAGGCACAGACTGGATTGATTGCATCCCAATGGGCTTGGGTGCAACACAATTTGTGGATATGCGTGAAGGTAATTACGAGAATGGGTTGGCAGAGTTAATTATAGCCCTCAACAACCTCACGCAATCTGAACCTGAATATACCAATTATGCCCTAGAGGAAGAAATTCCTGTCGAGTTTGAACCCGAAAAACCGTATATCGGCTTGAATGCCTTCACTGAAGACAATCGCAAATATTTTTATGGACGGTCAGAATTCGTACAATCGCTCATGGGTGCGTTACAAACGACTAATTTCTTAGCGATTGTCGGTCCGAGTGGAAGCGGAAAATCCAGTGTGGTGATGGCGGGATTATTACCTCGCCTCAAAGAAGATAAACACGCCAAAACGTGGCTATATACCAAGATGGTACCCGGAGCGAGACCGCTTGAAAATCTGACTATCAGCCTCGCATCGCTGTTCAGAGAAAAATCGCAACGGGCAATTCGAGATGATTTGGATGCTATATCCAAACGTGGCTTATTCACAATGGCACGCGAACTCATTCGCGTAACGGGGCAAAAAATCGCTTTATACATAGACCAATTTGAGGAATTATTCACTCAAACTACCGATGAGACAGAACGCCGTCAATTTATTGACCTCATCACCACAGCCGTCCATGAACCCAATTCACCCGTCATGGTGATTATCACCCTACGAGCCGATTTTTATGGTTATCCCCTCAATTATAACGACTTGGGATTGTTATTAGAGCAGAACACTAAAAACATCTTGCCAATGACCCTCTCCGAATTATATGAGGCAATTCAAGAACCTGCCAATCATCCTGATGTGCGCCTGACATTCGACCCTAATTTGGTGAATGACATCATGTTCGCCGTCCGTGACCAAATGGGGACACTCCCTCTACTCCAATTCACATTGGAATTGCTCTTTGACCGCCGTGATGGATTACGCCTCACCCGACAGGCATACGATGACATCGGTGGTGTTTTGGGCGCACTCGCCAAACATGCCGAAGCAACTTATGACGTATTATCGGATGCAGAAAAATTATTCGCCCGCACCTTATTTTTGCGCCTCATTGAACCCGGTGAAACCGAAGTGGATACCACCCGTCGTCGCGCACGTTTACGCGAATTGGATTTGCCAGATGCCAATAAGACGGCGATTTTGAAGCGGGTCACTGACCATTTTGTGCAAAATCGGTTATTGGTGAGCGATAAAGAGACCATCGAAGTCGCACATGAAGCCATCATCCGCGAGTGGAAGCGATTGGCAGATTGGTTACGTGAACATCGTGAGGACATCGAATTTCAAAAGACTGTTTCAGCAGATGCGTTGTTATGTATACAACGAAAATCACCTGATATGCTGTATCGAGGCAGTGTGTTAGAGGAAGCGCAAGGGTGGCTAAAGCGCAATGATGCCAGCACCGAAGAAACTGCCTTCATTCAGGCTTCGACAGAACATGAACAAGCCTTAATCGCCAAAGATAAAAGGCGACAACGCCGTTTACAAATTGCACTCCTCTCATTAGCCGTCTTGGTATTTCTATTTGCGGTGATGGGTGTCGTGTTTTTGAGTATCCAAAATCAACAACAAGTGGAATTTGCAGAAGATTTACAAGAGCAAGTCATTCAAGCTGAACAAGCCCGTGATGAAGCGGAGGAACAACGGCGGGCATCAGATAGCATCGCATTGGCATTGAATGCACAAGCGGTTTTCAGTGAAGGTGATGAAGAACTAGCCATTTTCATGGCATTAGAAGCTGTGAAGAGTGTCGAGAACCCGCCTGCGGTCGTCCAACGTATCCTAGCTGATATTGCCTATAATGCCAATTTTGGCGGAGAAACATTAGATAATTTTGGTGCGCCAATCATGGATATGATTTATGCACCTGATGGGCAAACTATTTTTATTGGCGTAGTAGATGGTCGGTTGCTTTCATGGTCAGAAGCATCAGGTATCACAGAATTATTCAGTACCTTTGGTCGCTTCTATACAATGGAAATGACACCTGATAAGCGTTACATCTTGATAGGCGATGAATTAGGCAGAATTTATAAATATGATATTGCTTCTCAAACTGCGGAGTCTTATCCAATTCATAGCACCATTGTCAAAGATATTGCCATACTTCCTGATAACCCATCACATGTATTGTCTGGGGCAACCGATGGAAGCCTCATCCAGTGGAATTTAGAAAATGGTGAGGTTATTCAAGATATTGATAACCCCAATGGGAGCATTTCTAAAATTTCTATCCTCAATGGCAATACCGATATTCATTTCATAAACGGGGCATTTGGGAGATTGGTCTCTGATAATTTAGAGACTGATGATTTAATCTCTAAAGTGAAATTGACCAAAGTGGAAGATATGCCAATGTTCATCACGGCAATAGCCAATCAACAAAGTGATGAAAATATGCTGACCTTCTTAACGGCAAGCCGTCATGGGATATTAGCAGGTGGGCAATCATACGATTCAGAAAATGTATATTACACATTCCGAAATACCATCTCAGATAATTCCATCTATGATATAGCCATTCATCCAACTAATCCTAATCTTGTTGCCACAGCGAATCATGATGGGCGCGTGATTCTTTTTGAAATATCCAACAATAATCAAGTGATTCAACTTGATGAATTTGTCATTCGAGAACCTATTTATAGTCTGCTCTTCTCACCGAATGGTGATTATCTCTTTGCGGGGACAAGTTCTGGTGATTTTGTACAAATAAAAATTATCAGTGATAAACGCATTCAATGGGAACAGAACTTGAACTCGGAAACGATTTTAGGGATTATACCAACTGAACAGGGAATCATCATTGGAACTGTGATAAACTCGGAAGGAGGGCAATACTACCAATTATTCCGTGCTACTGAGAATGAAATAGTCGAATTTGAGAGAATGTCTGTAAGAGAAACTCTTAGAAATGATATAGTCAACTTTAATGAGGCAAATATTTTCATTGGTTTGATAACAGAAACTGAGCGAGTAACATTAGATAAAGAGAAAGAATTAACAACCCAGTACACAATTGATATTTACTCAGAATCAGGATACAAACTTACGGAATTAATTTTTTCCGAGATAGATCGAGTAGACAGCAATGATCAAAATAATGAGAGATCAAACGAAGGCAGACAAGGTACAAATAGGGCTACAATAGTGGTGAGTAAGAATAATCGTTATGTTGCAATTGCCAAAGGAACAACAATTGTGATATGGGATATTACGCAGGATAACTCAGTGCCACAGGATATCTATAAACTACCAGAAACAATCTCACAAATTAGTTTCTCAGATGATGGTCAATATTTGGCGGTGGGAAGTTTTTTGGGGCGAGTAGACATCATTCATGTTCCGACAAGCACATGGCTAACTGAAAATAATTCATCAACGCTACCCGTTTATAATCTCCAATCCATTACTCATCTCAAGTTCAATCCAAACAATTCCCTATTGGTTGCCACAAGTTCCGATGGGCGCGTCTGGTCTATTAACACCACTGATAATCAAATATTGGATATGCGCTTCAGGATAGATGGCACAATCAATACACTTGATTTTAATCCGAGTGGCGAAATTTTGGTCATTGGGGCATCAGATGGTGTGGTTTCACTCTGGGATACCCAAACAGGTTTGAATATCCGCCGATATACCCCACAAGCATCACCCATAGCAGATGTCGCGTTTTCTGATTTAGGTGATACATTATACGCAGTTGACTCAATCGGCAATGTACGAGCCTATAATTACCAGACATTAGATGAACTATCCGCTTGGGCAACTGAAAATCTTGCCAAGCGCATCCCCACTTGCGACGAGCGAGACCGTTATCGCATCTTACCGTTTTGTTCCAGAGAAGATTTGCGCCAAGAAACATTAAATATTGGTTCGGAATTACAGGCTTTAATACCAACCACTTGTTTCATGCCGATTTATTATCATACAGATAGGACTGGAGATTGGGAGCTTTTCCGTATGGGTGGTATCGTACCTCTCAATTACCCAGAAAATATTTCACAAGGTGTTGGTCCAGATGTTTTTGATATAGCTCCATCTATTCATAGTTCTTGGCGCGAGTATGAAACGGAAGGCATAATACCCCAAGAATGGATTGCCTTTGCATCAACACGCGATACCGAAGAAGGTAGCCATAGGAACTGGGAAATTTACGTGGTAAGTATCACAGGTGACGATACACGTCGTATCTCTTTCAATGAATTCGCCATGGATCTTGACCCTATGTGGGCACCAAATGGTCTCAGATTGGCTTATGAAACCACCACCGATAACGGCGATTGGGAAATCCGCGTGTTCGATATGCTCACGGGCGAGAACACCCTCGTTACCAACAACGTTGTCAACGACATTAACCCGTTTTGGTCGCCAGATGGGACTAAAATTTTATTTCAAAGCGACCGCGAAGATGGTTTATGGCAGATTTATGAAATTGACCTCGCCAATGACAATGCCGTTACACGTATCAGCAATGGTACAGGTGATGACCACGACCCCATGTACAGCAATGATGGCACGAAAATTGTGTTCCGTAGCTATCGTGACGACCCACGTCCCGAAACTGACCGTAGCCGCGAAAGCGCCATCTACTACATGAATGTTGATGGAACAGGTGTGACCCGTGTCTCTGAAATCGGTGGTAATGCAACCAACCATGTCTTCTCACCAGATGACAGCCTGATTGCCTATCAATCCAACATCACTAACGATATCAACGACATCTATGTCTACGAAATTGAGACAGGACTTACCCGCTTGTTGACCAACAACACGGGCGTGGACTATCAAAATGTTCAAGACACAGCCCCCGCTTGGTATTGCGATTCATCAACACTCATTATCACATCATCTATAGATGCCACGGATGAAAATGTTGATAATACAAACCTATTTGCTGTTAGTGTCCTCCCAATTGATGCACCACCTATCAGTTTAGATATAGATGGTATACGCTTAACGACCAGTGAGGAAGTTGACCGTGATGCTCTTGGTTACGGTTCAGAAGAAAATGCGAGTCGTTATGGTAACGTGCCACCCAAGTGGCGACCATAGCAACTAAGAAACAGGGCAATCCATGCGTGGTTGCCCTGTTTCTTAAATGGGATGAAGATAAAATATCGTATCGTATTTATGGCTTGAACAGTCACTTATGGTTATAATATAAACTGATTTATGCTGTGTTTGTATGAAAGTAGGCTTCCGTTGGATACGCGCAACCCCGATTATCAGACTCAACAACGCTTGATATTTATTTCGTATGCCCGCCGTGATGCGCGTGATTTGGCATTACGCCTGCGCGATGATTTATCAGCACATGGGTATAGTGTGTGGTTGGATACCGCTGAGATTGAGGGTGGCGCGAGCTGGTCGAATGAGATTGAGGAAGCCATTGAAGCCTGTGATATGACTCTCGCATTGTTGTCGCATGGATCGTTTATTTCCGAAATTTGTCGCGCCGAGCAACTCCGCGCCCTCCGTAAAAATAAGACGGTCATCCCCATTTTAGTTCAACCGAATGCGGAACGCCCCTTACATTTGGAACATCTGAATTATCGAGATTTCACCGATGCCGTCACCTATCCAAGTAGTTTTGACTTGCTCAAACGCGATTTACTCACCGGTGAAAATATCCCTTTGCCCGAAATCCGCCGCCAGACGATAGTATCTGCCCCTCCCCTACCCCCACATTTCATCCACCGTTCCGAAGAATTGGCATTCTTACGTCGTACCGTGATTGGCGATGATACCGATCAACAAATCGCGCTCACGGCATTACGCGGTATGGGTGGCATCGGCAAAAGTGTGTTGGCAACCGCGTTATGTCATGATGAGGTGATTCAAGCTGCCTTCCCCGATGGGGTCATTTGGGTGACAATCGGCAAAGACCCAGGTAATATCACCGAACAGATGAAATTCATCGGCACAAAATTGGGCGATTCGCCCGGTCATTACACCTCCGAGACGGCGGGTTCAGACCGCCTACGTACCCTACTGGCACATAAAGCCGTTTTGTTGGTGTTGGATGATGTATGGAATGCCGAACATATCCAACCATTTCGGCTTGAAGCACCGCGCTGTCGGACATTATTCACGACCCGCGATGGTGGGATTGCATTGTCGGTTGGTGCATCCGAAGTACGGCTCGGCACGCTAAATAAGGAACAATCGCTGGAATTACTACGTGAGTGGGCAGGACATGATGACAACAAATTAGCCGATATTGCCGAAAAATTGGGCAACCTACCCCTCGCGCTCAAATTAGCAGGGGCGCGCTTGCGTGAAGGCATGTCTGGAAAAGAATGGCTAGAGACGTTTCAGCATGTCTCGCAAATCAAACTTGGCAGGCGATCATCTACCCCGCATGAAAATCTTGAAATTTGTTTTGACCTCAGTGTGCAACAACTGATGAGTGAAGACCAATTGTTGTATCATGCGATTGGTGTTTTCGCTGAAGATGTGTCTATCCCACAAAAAACAGTCATCAAATTATGGCGACAAATTGATAACGGCTTGAGCGAATACGATGCCTATGAATTGGTGATAGATTTGGCGCGGTTAGCGCTGGTTGACCGCAATCAAGAAGATGAAACCATCACCCTACACGACTTGTTGCATGATTACACACGAACCAAATTGGGCGGTCGGTTAGTCCAAACCCATACCGATATGCTCAACGCGTATAATCCACAAAATAAAGCGTGGTGGGATGTGCCACATGCTGGTTATCTATATTATCAATTGGGGTATCACCTCATTGGCGCGGGACAGCATGACGACTTTTTGGGATTGCTGGTCAGTTCGCCCGATTGGATGGAAGCCAAATTCATCGCCTGTATGGGAGATAACGCCTACGTCGGCGATTTAGACCTCGCCATGCGCCAATTCAAAGACCCACTCAGCGCCCGCGATGCCGAATGGGTGGCACAATTATATATCGCACGTCAGCTTGTGACTATTCGCGCCAGTGTGTATACCGATACAGACCTCGCCACATTGGTCTGGTTAGATAGAAAAGCCGAAGCGACTAACCACGCCCGACTGCGAATTAATCCACACGAAAAGTTGAGTGGATTATTCACCATCTATAATGCCATCCTCGAAAGTGGTAACACAGATAAAGTTTTGCGCGATGAAATGCTTCGGGCATTACGAGCAGTGGATGATGTCACTACCAGAAAAAAATATCTTCATTTGTGTATTCGTCTCCTACGCCACTATGAAGACTCACTACACGGCGCATTGTATCGTGAATTGCTGATTCATGCCCCATCGTATCCTGCTGATTTGGTTCAAGACATCATGACCGTTTATCAAATGGCGACAGATATGCGGGGCAAACCCAATGATAAAAGCGAAGATATATATCGCACCCTCGATGAATTATTCACGCTCGAAGAAAAACCGTCATCTGATTTAACGATGACATTTTGGCAATTTGATAATCATCCAACCCCCCCTACACTATCCGAAGTGACTGAAAAAATGCTCATGGATGGTCAAATTGATGAAGCTGTGGCGTTGGGAATGGTCATGGAAACAGAGGCATTGCTCAAAGATATTGCGCTGTGGTTCTGTAATCGGGGTGATACGCAACATGCACTCATGGTCGCCGAAAAAATAAGCGCACCGTATCGTGAACTGAGAACTAATAAATTTAACCGTCAGTTTCCAAGACCAAAAGAGGGGTCAATTGAGATAATCAAACAGATGAAACGCATCTTTGATAGAGAAACGCGAATTCGCCTATATGCCAAACTCGCGCATGATTTTGCCGAGAGTGGTTATATTGAAGATGCCTTCACCGCATTAGAAGTCGGTGATGTATTGGACGAATACAATAACACCTATATCCTCACCATCGCCTTGTATTGCATCACCCATCATCATCATTCAGAGGCGCTTGAGTTGATACAATCCATCGGCTTATTTTCTAAATCAGGCGCATCGGATGACATGAAACTGCTCAGGATGATTGTGGTTCAATTGGCGCAACACGGCACATACAAAGATGTAGTGACGGTGATTAATCATGCCGCCAAGACAACATCAGAGGATATAGGCAAAGAATTGTATCAGACATGGTTACAAACCCTTACTCAAATCCGCCCAATTATGGATGTTATTCGCCTTGTGCAAAATACGACTATGACCATCGGGCTTATGCCACCTATAGACACATCATCCTCTGGTCGTAAACCATTATTTAGACCAACACCACCCCAAAAAAACCCATTTGGTGATGATGGTCTGGTTGTTGCATCACCATTTGCAGATAAACCATTTGGTTCTGCCCCGTCGGATGATAATCCTTTTAGTACATCACCAGTTGATGACAATAGTCCTTTCGGTTCTACAACATCGGATAATAATCCATTCGATAACGACCCTTTTACAGACATAGCCATACCTCAAACGCCTTTTTTGACAATTCAAGATAGCACCAATGATGATATTGCGCCGATCTTACCCATCATATCCCCGGCAGATTTATGGGATGATGTGGATCAAACTGTCTCTACCCGTCTATACGACACCCAATTCCCGCCTAAGCCACTTGAACTCACCGATAAAAATCGGATTTATCTGAGTATCGCAACTGGGTTATTCGAGAAGCGAGAGATGTCCCTAATGTTTGGCGTTATTCGGCAAATTGAACCGTATTATCGGGATGATGCGTTATATAGCATTGCCAGATATTATCATTCTGTCATCAAAAAACAGGTGCATGATACTGCCGATATGCACAACCGCGTGATGATGTTATACGCTTATATCCGCAATAAATCACTACGCTTGGCATTACAAACCAATGTGTTATCATCCATTGATGACAATTATCCTCATGACCTCACACCCCTTGTCGCTGATATGCTCCAATTGTTGAAATATGATACCAGAGGTGAGTTATATCGGCATTATCCAACAGGTTTGTATAGGGCATTGTATCAATTGGTTTTGATGAACTACGCACAAGATAGCTTGGCTTATCATAGCGCCCATCACGAAACGAGTGATATCGTGATGAAAGCCCTGCTCACAGGGGCAGAAGATTTGGCAGAGAATAACCGCCCGATTGCCGACATCATGACCTTACTTAATCCAATTATGGATGAGTTGATAGTTCATTATGGGAGCGATTTTGAACCCACAGATGCGCCAAAAGGGGTTTTTAAGCTGACACCCAAGAATGTGGTAAATATCATTGGGCGGTTTGCAAAGTTATTGCGCCATAGCGACCCCGATAGATGCCAATTATTTTTTGATGTGGCATTGGGAGCAGATGACGAAAATAAATTGCAATTCATCATCGCGTATATCGAAGCAGGTTATATTCAGGGATTGCATCAACTCGAAAAATGGTGGTCAGAAGAAACCGAATACTACAAACGGATAGCTTATGAAAAAATGCCATTGGATATGCGTTGCTTTATCGCGCCTAAGCCCTTTTTGGCGGTGATAGATTTCGTGAACCGCACATCTAATGTTCATCTGCGAAATTATATCCTACAACACCTCGACAAGGCATTAGGAGTGAGTAAAGATGTTTAATGATTTTGATTATTTCTTTGAATTGGATAACATCTTTCATGCACCCATCTCGTTGACAACCGATAATTTGCCTCAATTTGATTTTGATGCTGAATCATTTTTTGAGAGAAAGCGTAAATCTAGTTTTAATGATGATGATTTTTTTTATATCGATGGTGACCTGTTTGATGCCGATTCATCATTTGGCGATTTATCATTTGGCGATGATTCTGGATTTAGCAAGTCCAGAAAAGAGATTAGCTATGATGAACCAGAACCACTACCAGAGCAAGTTGAAGATTATATTATCTATGCCACGATTGAACACTTCAAAGCCAAGAAAAGTCTGGAGCGTTTGGCGCAATATCGGCGTACTCTATATTCTTTTGATAGGCGAGCGCACGCGATTGTCAAAAAATTAGTCAAAAAATGGCTTAGTGTTGGCGATTATGAAAGTGCATTAATAGGCACTATTTATATGATGAAGAATGATGAAAATTTGGCGACAGATGTTATTGATTATACCATTGAACATGATACTATCTCCTTGCTCATCCAAGCTATTCAAAACCATCGGGCAAAGCAAGGTGGGGCAATTATTTATACCATGCTGTTCCTGACCTTGCTCACAAAGCAGGATAAACGCGCTTATGATGTTTATGCGAGGTTACTTGACCATTTGAATAACATCCATCATAGCGCAGGCAAAGGCATAATGCTTATGTTAGTCACATCCGTGATGGGATTGGTGGGATTGCCACCAGAAGAAAAGCAATTGGCAGAACAATTTCTCGCCCTTATACGCCAAGATGACGATAAAGAAGATGAATTTATTATTGCCTTACGTTTCATACAAACCTTATTCGATAAATCACATCTTGACCAATTATATGCCGTCTCGCGGAGATATTGGGATGGCATTCAATCCTCCCCGCATCAACAATCATTTGAGTTGGGGCTGATGGGCGATATTGGTAATATGATCAGTAGTATCGATAGGATTACGGCATTTTTACCTGCTTTTCAATTGCGCCACTATGATTTCATCTCACCCTGGATAGCAACCTTCTATTATTTTGATAACATCAGGGGTGGTATTGAATCGTTTGTAAATTTACAAGTGTCGGTTGCTTATTTCATCAAACAATCCGACCCTATCAAACGCATCTTATTCATCAAGGGCGATGATATCGAACCTTATGCACAAAATATGTTCGGCATAATGACCGCCATGCTCAATTTATTAGCGACTAATCCACCACAAGGTTTTTATGAATTACCCAAACGGTTGTGGGATGATATAGAAGATGATACAGATAAATGGTCTTGGATAATGTCACAAGCCATACTGACATCACTTCGAGATGGCAAACCAGTTGATATACAGCCCTTATTGGATGAGATTTTAACTCTTAAAGATGTGTTAGATTCGCTTATTTGGGTTGCATCTATCTTGATATTGGATAATCATCCACAAATCAATACCATCATCCAACATATTGCCGAACATTTATCCGCCCTCATTAGAGATATACTTCAGAAAAATAGCTTTTCTGCCAGAACCATCGTATTGCGGTCTCTCAAAAAAGAGTTAGGATGGAGATTTCAATATGTATTTAATAACATGATATTGGTGTGGTTGGGGTTGGGCAACCATGCCGATGTCATACAATTTGTTAAGCAATTGCCCAGTTCATTGGCTGTCATCTTGTTATCACCGGAACTTTTAGACTATTACGATGAAAAACCCGATGATTGGGATGATAGCTATTGGACGCATTATGCCACACTACAACAGACCTATCTGGATACGCTGAAAAAAGTCATTTTGGCGATTGCGCCGACATTATCCCAAACCGAGCTGAGTTATCTCTCCTCAGAAGTGGATGGGACACCATTCACTGACTTATCAGATGCCCTAAAAACCATCATTCCTGTACCAGATAGCCCTCCTCTAGGCATAGTAACTGATAATTTCGAGCCGTTGCCAATCAACTCGCTTGCATCAGAACTACAGGTACAGCGCAAAGAGTTCTCTGAACAAGCCTACGATTTTGCGAAAAAACACATCCCACAAGCCAAAAACAATTTTGATGAAGCCGTCCGCTTGGCGCGGATAGTGCAAACGCAAGCCATCCCCAAGCCTTTAGAAGATATAACTCAACAACTGGTATACACTATTATACTAAAAACTGATGATGTTGCGTCTATTCTCGCTGAATTTCAACAGATGCCCACCTATTATCAACGTCACCGCGATAAAATGGCGTATAGTGTCGTGTGTGCGCTGGTAGATACACAACGCTTCAATGATGCGACTGCCCTTTGCGAGATGATGATAACCGACCCGTGGCGCATTCAAGCCCATGCTAAATTGATTGAGGCGTTGGTGGTTGCGGGAAAGCAAGAAGATGCCGACACATGGGTGGTACGTGCCGAAGGCAAGTATAATCGGTTTATGGTGGCATGTGCCGATGCACTCGGTATGCTAAAAATAGGTCATGACGATGCCGATAATCATCACCAAATGGTACAAAACGCCATTCAAGCACTCCCCCGCCCGACTCTACAAGCCAGCGCCAGCCGTCATTATGCCTTTGGCTTGCTCAAAATTGGTCATGCTTATGCCGATTCTACGCTTCAACAAGCTCTCGATTTCACCCTTGCAACAAGCGATATGCTCAGTCGGTTTTATGGCTTATACGATATATTAGAGGTACTATTGGCACATCAGCATCGGTCATCAAAAATCGTTTTGGGGCATATATTGACAGTCTTAGACGAAGGCAAAAATATCAGCCTGCCAGAATTGCCCGATTTAGGCTACCCCCCTCAATATCAGCAACAAGTCGCCGAACAAGCGCAAAGCCTGTGGCGATGGGTTGGCTTGAACTCTCCCATTTGGGATACTATGGCAAATTTGGATGTAGCGAGATTATTATTCAAATATCAACACACCGATGAAGCCCAAAAATTAATCCAACAGGTACAGGCTTATCAGGCTGAAATGCGTTTGCCCTGGGATGTTTCGCTGGAGTTTGCAAAAATTGCCCAACCTAGCCAACTGAAATTAACCTTCGAGAATTTAGGGGTATTGCCGTTAAATCAGGTTTTAGAAATTATTTTGGCATGGCATAATCTATTTAACCAACTGGAACATAATTTAGCCGATAAAATTATTGCTCACATGTTCCGCCTGTTCAGTTGGATTGGTTATGAGGTGGGCGATTTAAATTATCTCATCTCCATAAAACGTCCAACATTTTCCGACAATGATTAATCCCAATCTAATCCAAAACGGGTTGTGATACGAGGTAAATAATCGGTGCTTTCATGCGTATCTGTTTGCGGATTGTAGCTATAAATCGGATGAATACCAATTGAGTTATCGGTATCATTCCTGATAATTTCACTCACTTCGGTGATTTTATCTATACCATTGGGCAATCTTTTGACCAAGATGACCAGTTGCAGATCACTTGATAACATATTTCGCGCATCACTCAATGGCAATTGTGGATAGGCATTCATCAGTGCTATCTCTAATTGCCATAATGCCGATTCAACTGTCCGCGCCCGTAACCTGCCCATGATATTCACACCTGCCAACGCCGTTTGGATAAAATGTGGAATATCTGACATCCATAAGTCACCAAAAATGACCCTATCGGGACGCATCCGCAAGACAAAATCATCTGCTTCGTGCATAATGATGTTGTGTTCTAACGGAATGACATGCTCACACGAGAATTGATATTGCATAAAGCGTTCTAAGCTAATTATTCGTTCATCAGCGTAGATAGAATGGGCTAATTCATTCATCAATTGTGTTGTATCGGTATGATGTTCCCCAATGATGAGCATGTTAATGCGTGATCGCACACAAGCGCGAATAAAGCCCTCAATGGATGCTTTTTCACTCAAGAAAGTCGATGAAGGTAAATATTTCTCGTTCATCAATCCCCTTTTTTGAATGAGGATTAGAGGGCTAATGGGTACAAGCGGAGAGGTCACGATGTGGATAAAATCATTCATCCAATAGGTATGAATGATAGGTTTTGACGAAGATGAGATGGTAATCACAGTAATAAGGTCACAAAAAGCCTGTAAATGGTCTGGGCTTTGGAAATGAGTATTATGGCGTTGAAATATGCCTCCCTGACGATACAGGATAGTCTCGTAATCTTTGATAATGATAAAATCTGCCGAAAAGGTATCAAGCGGATTCTGCCAAAAATAATGTATGCCTATTTTACGGACATATTCCCATAGATGGCTTATCTCATACGGTAAAAATATTAAGTTTTGGATACTATCTAAAAGTACCCGTTCAAGCGATTCGCGCGGTGTCGCATCACCATTCAAGCGTTTTAATATCAGCAATGTGATGTGCGCCTGCCAATATGATAAATCCTTTACGCTTTCTTCAATCAGACAGACATTCTCTAAGCAGATGATTTTTTCATCTACAGTTTCGACTACCTCCGCCAACAGTGACCATGCCTCGCTGGAATAATTATCTGCATCGGTCACTTCAAGGAGCAGTTCTCGGGCTTTAACGAAATTTCCCGTGCTAATTGCCGATTTTGCATCGCGTATTTTAAGGTTATTTTCAGAAAACGGGTTGCGTGAAGGCATAGGTTGTCTCATTTTTTATCCCTCATAATAATATGGTGTTGGTGATAGTGAGTGTATCTGTCACATGAATGATTATCGGCAATTGGTGAGTGATGCGTGTTTGTGCGTCTTGCGCTGATAATTTAGGGATACGGTTACATAAAGCATCGCGCAATTGGGCTATGGCATGGGTAGAATTATTGGCGACCATCGTTGTGACGACCTGCGTTTGATGTAAGGCAACGATATAATCTTCAATGTGGACGGGTTGTAATGAGGAGAGTACCAATAATCGTGTAACATGAAAATCGAGTAAAGATTGTATCTGTTCATTGTGCAGGTGCAAATGCACCAATATTTTATCCGATAATAAAAATGTATCTATAAGCGATGAATCTTCATCACGGGTCTGAAACAAAGTGTATTTATCCACAACCGTTTGTGGTAAGCGGTGGATGATGGTTAGCATCATTTGTATAATAGACGATTGGTCTGTGCCAATAAATAAGACCGATGCGTCTGATGCGATGGCATTTTCCAGTGCCTCATACACATCCTGTGGAATGTCGCGTGCTGTTGTGTCATTGTCTTGACCCATAATGATATGTCCCTTAAATCGGAATAGCTTCAATTTATAGATTATATCGAATTTGGGTGATTTATCCCAATAAAATACAAACAAAAAAGACCCGTTTTGGGTCTTTTATTGGTGAGATATTCATCCGCCTGTGATGGTGGCTTCTATCCGCCCAACGGCACACTATCTGGTGGCGGGTCGGTACGAGTGGACGGTGGGGTGAACCCAATCTCGGCGAAATATCGCCCTACCCCACTGGCAATGGCTAGTGCCAATTTATCATCGAGTTCATACGGCATCGGCATTCGATTGGTCACATCCACCAACCCCTCTGTGCCTTTCTGGACACCGAGTAGGAAAATATCTTTTACCGCTTCGGGTGTCACCGACTGATGCGTAAATTTCAACGCGCTATAGACAATGGTCGCCAGCGCACCAGATAGTAATCCAAATATCGTACCCGCCACCAACAGCACCGCCAGCACGCTATCGCGCAGGGTGGTCGCCATCACTTGCGTCAATTCTTCGGTGACAGTTGGTACACTATCCACCGCGACAGATTCCACCCCAGAGGGGTCATCCGCCAGAATTTCCGTCACTTCCACTATCGGGGTTGGGGTCGTCTCCGTCCCCTCCTGGGCGTTGGCGCGGTAAACTGCTGGCGTGGTTATCCAAATCAGATACGCCAACAGGCAAATCAGGAACAAGAATTTTTTCGGCATCAACATTGTGTGTCTCCTCGACCATAACGGTCTCTAATTTTTGGAGCGCCGTTTCGATGCGCTCACAGAACGGATTGAGAATGTCTTTCACGGTATTCGGCAAATCAGACAGCGCCTTTTCGAGTGCCTTAAAACCCTCTTTGACGCTGATAATACCCTCGTTATTGGTCTCAATGGCGGTGG
>Ga0163154_10001325_pt1 | contig 38334 bp, 40 predicted proteins | sample OliLakLV19MP9P1_FD_148649 | JGI IMG/M metagenome (GOLD analysis project Ga0163154, IMG submission 148649) | Freshwater microbial mat bacterial communities from Lake Vanda, McMurdo Dry Valleys, Antarctica - Oligotrophic Lake LV.19.MP9.P1 | ecosystem: Environmental > Aquatic > Freshwater > Lake >... | reverse complement strand
AATTCGGATTCTCGAACGAAGCACCCTTTCGATTCAACATTTTGGAAGTGCGACTTTCTCGACCTACGGACTGGTTCAGCGTTTCCCTTAAGAAAACGCTGAACAAGTCCCTGAAATTCGGATTCTGCACCCTTTCGATTCAACATCTTGCAAGAGCGACTTTCTCGACCTACGGACTGGTTCAGCGTTTCCCTAACTGTCGGCCGAAAACACCATGCTGGCGAAGAGCCCGATCGCAGCACCGGTCGAAACCGTCAGCCCGATGGTCGCCAGCACCGGCGTGGCGGAGAACGCCAGGGTGAAGAAGGCGATGAAGGTGGAGGCGGCGGCCAACAGCACCGAGACGCAGGTCCGCTGGCGCGCCTGCGTCTCGGAAGGCAGGGTCGAGAAGAACAGAGTGTAGTTCGACGCCACGCCCACCACCAGCAGCAGCGCCACCAGGTTGAATACCGTGAGCTGATGTTTCGCCAGCAACAGTACCGCGCTGGTGATGACAATGGTCGAGGCGATGGTGGCGATCATCGACAGCACCGCGCGCGCGCGCCGTAACTGCAGGAACAGCACCAGGAAGATCGCCGCCGTGCCGGCGAGCGACGCGGTCATCGCGCGCTGCCGGTATTGCGCGACCAGCACTTCGACATCTCCTTTCAGATCGATCATGCCGACGCCGGCCAGTTGCGCGCGTTCAAGCTGCTGCCTGACCGCCGCTACCGATGTTGCTCCCCGCAGCAGGATCAGCACGGTCACACCGTCGGCGGAGCGCGCGATCTGCGCGTTGAGCCAGGCACCGAGGACGGTGCCTGCGTAGTAGTCGGGATTCAATGGCGGCAGGGCGCGGCTGGCTGCAACTGCCTCGATGAATGGCTCGAACGCCTGGGCCTTGAGATTGGTGGCGGCCACGGCCACGCCAATCCGATCGCGCAGTATGTCGGCCGCTGGCAGCGCGGCCTGACGGCTTCGCTGCAGTGCGTGGCTGGGCAGGAGATCGGACGGGCTGTCGTAGCCGGCGAGGGTTCTTGCCTGCACCAGTGTATCGAGCACGCGGGTCGCGGCTTCGCTGCGCTGCAGGGCTTGTTCCAGGCTGGCGCCGCGTACGCTGATCATGGTGCGCAGATCGGGCACGCCGACCTCCGCCCGGTAGCGCAGGTCGCGAGCATCCTCGACCGGCGAGCTCGCCGAAAGGGAATCGAGGCTGTCCTGCCACATGCCGGCATGGCGCTCGGCCAGCAGCACGCAGGCGCCAAGTGATACCAGCAACAGCGGCCAGCGCAACGCGCGCAGGCGCTTGCTGAGGGCGGGCAGCCAGGCAAAACGGTCGCCGCCTGCCAGCGCAACGCGCGGCAACAGCGGCGGCAGCAGCCAACGGGTACACAGTGCCGCCACCAGCAGGCCGACGATCGAAAAAAGGCCCAGTTGCTGCAAACCGGCGAAGCCGGAGAAAAACATGGCGGCGAAGCCGATCAGCGATGTCAGCACCGCCAGGTAGACCTGGCGCGCGCAACGCGCGGCAACAGCGGCGGCAGCAGCCAGCGGGTGCACAGTGCCGCCACCAGCAGGCCGACGATCGAAAAAAGGCCCAGTTGCTGCAAACCTGCGAAGCCGGAGAAAAACATGGCGGCGAAGCCGATCAGCGATGTCAGCACCGCCAGGTAGACCTGGCGCCAGAAGAGCGCACTGCGCGCGCCGCGTTCGTCGGCCTGCACGCAGGTATAGATCGCATAGTCGACCGCTTCGCCGATCAATGTCATGCCGAAAGCCAGGGTGATGCCGTGAATGGTGTTGTTGCTTGAGCACACCGCCGCGAATCCCGCAAGGGCGCCGCTTGCCACCGGCAATAGCGCCAGCGCGAGGAAGCGCGGGCTGCGCAGGGCCCACAGCAGCAGGACGGCCAGCATAACAATAGCCAGTAGCGCCAGTTGCTCGGCGTCCTGGCCGATGGCGTCGTGCGACTTCACGTTGAAATAGCCGGAGCCGGCGAATTCGATCGTGGGTTTCAACTCGCCCGCCGGCCATTGCCTGAGAACCTCTTCGGCACTGCCGCGCGCCGCCTCGATGGTGGCGCGCATTGCGGCGATTTGCGGCGATGTCGTTGCCACGGGCGCGCGTTTCCATCAGCAAGAGGGCGGCGCTGCCGCCGGCACCAAGCCAGACACCGGCGTCGGACGCGGGGGCAACCTGGCGCGAGGCACGCAGAAGCAGCTGCAGCGAGGTGAGCGTAGGGTCGGCGGCGGCGAGCGGGCGGATCATGGCGCCGCGCGCCGAGACCAGAGATTGCTCGAGCTGCACGAAAGCCTGGTTCAATCCGGCCTGCGTGAAGAGCGCCTCGCTGATGCCGGGCCCCAGCAAGTAGCGGGCTGCAAACAAGCGGTCGCGCTCGGAACTGAGGGCTTCGAGGTCACCGTTGCTGACCCAGGCGAATCTTGGGTCGGCCGCCAGTTTGTCGCGCAAGGCGCGACTGGCTGCAACCAGTGCCGCGCTTTGCGCAGGGCTCGGCGCGGCCTTGGTTGAAGCGCGCTCCAGGTCGAGCCCGATCACCACGATGCGAGTCGACAGGCCATCGCGCAATTGGTCGATCATCAGGCGCTGCGCCGCATCGGCCGGACCTGGCAGAAACGATGAAACGTCGGTCACCACCGTGCTGCGATTGACCTGCACGACCGAGGCCGCCACCACCGCCAGCCACACCAACCAGGCCCAGGCCTTCATCGCGGGATGATCGTCATCTCTATGGTGTCGCCGCCGGTTTCACTGGTTTCGATCAAGCGCAGGCGTGCGCCGCTGCCGCTGACCATGATGTGCCTGATGCCGCGCTTGAGCGCCGGCTCCCTTGGCAGCAAATGGACTTTCCAGTTCTCGAAGGTTCCGGTCATGCGGGTGTCGAACACCTGGCGCAACAGTTTCTCGTTGCCCGAAAGCAGGGCGCGCAATCCCAGGCCATAGCCGGTGAGCGCTCCTTGTGCCTCCAGCTTGATGACCGTTACCGGTTTGCCGTCACCGGCATCGATGGTCACCGTTTCGGGACTGATGGTGACGCGCTCGCGCAGCGGGCTTGTGGTCTGTTTTTCGATCAGGCCTGCGGGGTTGAAGCTGAGCGTGCCGCGCGATTCCAGCGGGGTGGCTGCGAGCGCCGATACCCGGCGCTCGATGAAGGGCGCAGCGGTCAGGGGCTGGGCGGCCACTGCGGCCAGCACGCGGCGCAGGCGCTCGTCGCCGGCCTCCTCGCTTGCGCTGCGTGCCTGTGCCAAAACCGGCATTGCGCCGCACAGGCCCAGCGCGAACGCGCTGGCGACGACGGCCATGGAAAACATCTTCATCGATGGAATGCGGCACCACTGTGCGTAAGTGGCGCGATTCTAGTCTGAACTTCCGCTGTGCGGCGAGCGAGTTTTTCTTTTCAGCCCAAGCACTTGAGGTCGAATCGGGTTTCCAGTTTGCGTCTGCAACACTCGCGACGCTTCGCGCGGGAGGGAGGCGTGCCTCGGCGGGTTTCGTCGCCGATCAGCTTCTCGATTGCCGCGATGCGCGCCGGATTCTCATTGCAGAATTTCTGCGACACGAAATTCTGCACCGAGTGGCGCCCGAATGCCGCGCGGCTAAACGCTCTTTATCAGGTCGGCCAATTCAGCCAACACCGCATCGGCTTGCGGCAATCCGCCGGCAGGATAAAGATGAAAGGCCCTGACGATGCCTTGCGGATCGACGATGGTCACCGAGCGCAGCGTGTAGCCGGCCTCGGCGTTGAAGGTCCCGAGGCCTTGCGACGCCTTGCCGTGCGGGTAAAAATCCGACAGCAGCGGGTAACCGACGCCGCCCACACTCTGTGCCCAGACCTTGAGCGCAGGTACCGGGTCGCATGAAAGCCCCAGCAAGCGGGCGCCTTTTTCTTCAAATTGCTTCAACGCACGGTTGAAGTTGGAGGTTTGATTGCTTCACCCGCCGGTGAAGGCAAACGGGTAGGCCGAGATCACCACCCAGTTCGAGCCTCGAAACTGGCTGAGCGAAACTTCGCTGCCGTCGTGCGACTTGAGTTTGAAATCCGCTGCTGTCGTGCCGACTTCTGCCATGGTGTTCTCCTCGGTTTGAAGGGGTAGTCGCGGACTTGCGAACTTGAGCATACCAACATCGCGGCATCGACGCACGCGTGGGGTTGTATCGTCAAACGCCTTTTCAGGCCGGCTGCGCAAGCGTCGGCGCGCAATCGGTCAGCGTGACGCGCCGCATGTCGCGCTTGAAGCGCTTGTCGTCGTAGGCGAGTCCGCGGTGCATGGTGCAACGGTTGTCCCATATCACCAGGTCGTGTACGCGCCATTCATGGCGATAGACGAATTCGCGCCGGGTGGCGTGTTCGGTGAGGTTGCGGATCAGCATCATCGCTTCGGGGCGCGGCATGCCATGAATGGTGCCGATGTGCGCGGCCAGGAACAGCGACTGGCGGCCCGATCCCGGATGCCTGCGCACCAGGCGCTGCGGCACGCCTGGTGCGAAGCCGGCGCGCTCGGACTCGGTGAAGGCGTCGAAGCCCAACAGCGCGCGCGAGTAGATCAGGGAATGGTCGCTCACCATCGGCGCGATCATTTCGCGGACGGCGGCCGGCAGGGCATCCCAGGCGGCGCGCATGTCGGCGAACTCGGTGTCGCCGCCGGCAGGCGGAATCACCCGCGCGTGCAGCATCGAATACTTGGCAGGCGTTGCCTTGAAGCTGGAATCGGAGTGCCACAACTGGTTGCCCAGATTGAACATGCGGCGGCGGTCGTCGGCCGGCAGCAGAGTGTCATCGACTTCCAGGTTGGAAATGTCCACCAGTTCGCGGTGCTTCAAGCGCTGCTTTTCCATTCCCACCTGGGCCGCCATGTCCTCCAGCGTCCCGAGCGCGCGGCCGACGGCCAGTTGCTGCTCGTCGTTCAGGTGCTGATCGCGCAACACCAGTACCGCGTACTTGTCCATGGCGGCGTCAATCGTCTTGCACAAGGCGGCGTCGGGCCTATAGCGCAGATCGACGCCTTGGATTTCGGCTACGAACAAGGGATGCAGGGCTTGGGTTTCTACAGACACGGCAACCTCCTTTGCGATCGACGGCGCGATGCCGGACATTACACCGAATCAAACGCAGTGCGGCTGCGGTGTGCATGTGGTCGAGCCAGGGCGACGCCAGGCAATCTGCCTGCCTTCGCGCTGCAGATCATTACCCGGGCGCGTCCTGCACGCGGTCGACGCGCCGTTGCGCGGCCCTTGAGGGCTTGGCGCACGTATCGACGATGCCATGGGTCTTCGAGACGCCTTTCAGGCCGCCTGCATGATGTGTATCACGCGGCTGGCGATGAACTCGCGCGTCTTGGCGCCATAGGCCGCCATGTGCGGCGCGGCGGCGTGCGCCTTCAGGGCGTCCATGCCGGCCCACTTCTCGATCACCACGAAGGTATCAGCTCCAAAGGCGGTCTGGATCGGCAGGGCATCCTGCGCGTCGACCACGGCGTTGTATTCGATGCAACCGTCCTCGGCCTTGACCGCCGGCGTGTTGGCGCGAAAATGCTGCAGAATGCTTTCGCGCATGCCGGGTTTGGCGCTGATCACGGCGATGACATGAACCATTTTTAAACCCTCCAGTTGGATGTGGATGAAACTTTTGTCGACCGCATTGTGTCCGAAAATCGTGCTCCGTGACGGCATCAGGATGCCACGCTTTCGCGGCCAGGCCGAGCGCTCACGCGCGTCGATTCGCGCTTGGTCGATCTGACCGATGATCCATCCGGCCGATGTCGACGGCTTCATGCGCTGGAGCGCGCCGGACGTCTCGGCTGCGGAACTGGCGCGGGACTTGTTCAGCGTTTCCTCAACCCGGGGCCGGGGTGACCAGTTTGAGAGCTGGAAAGTATGTGCGAACCCGCTTCGCGTCCCGTGTCAGCAGCGGCCAGCCGGCCTCTGCCGCATGCGCACCAATGAAAAAATCGGGCAGCGTTGCGGTCCGAGCGCCGCCGGCATTTCGATAAGCCTGATGCGCGCGCGCAGCCGCGAAGGCGGCTGCGGCAGGAATTGCTTCGAGCACGATGTCGGTGCTGCGCAGGAAGGCATTCACCTTCGCCGCGCTGGCAAACGAGCGCGAGATTTCCGCATAGACGAGTACATTGATCGCCAGGTCATCCGTGTTTGACGCACGCACCAGCGCGTCCTCGCTCCAGGCGCGCCAGCGTGGATGGTCTTCAATCAGGTCGATCAGGACACTGCTGTCAACCAGAATCATCGCAATGCGTCTTTGCCGCGGGTTGCGCGCAGGATCTGCTCGGTCGTTGCGCCTGCGATGCCCTTGCCAGCCCAGCGCGCAAAGCGCTTGGCAGCCGGCTTGCGTGCGCCCACGGCGGCCACAATTACCACCCGGCCACCGGGCAGGGCGTGGTAATCCACCGCATCACCCGGTTGCACACCGAGATGCTGGCGTATGGCCTTGGGCAGGGTGACCTGGCTCTTGACGGTAAGGGCATAGCTCATGGCGCGATCCGGGTAAAAAGTAATACCAGATTGTCGCATTACTTTCTGGCAATCATGGCGCCCGCAAGGCGCTGCCTCAAGGCTTTTCGCTCAGACCTGCCGTGCGCATCGACGCCCCGTTGCGCACGCACGCAATCGCCGCAGCGAAATCAACGCCATTGCCGCGGGCCATGGCCGATGTCCGGACCGCAGGCCTCAATCAGGTCGCGGCGCCTGCAATCCTGGGCTGCTCAAGCACCTCGACAGTGCCACGTACATTGTCGGTTACCGCGAACACGGTGTAGTACTCGATCTGCGGCTGCATGCCGTAACGCAGGACGATGCCGGCTTGCCACGGGCCGCTGTAGAACGCACGCGCGTCTTCGAGTGACCGCCATTGGTAGACCCCACCTGCCCAGCCGCTGTCGCTCCAGATGAAGTGTTTGCTGATGAGGCCTTTCGCCTCGCGAAACCCGGGCGCGATTTTCGAGAAATGTGCCAGGCAGGCGTTGTAGTCGATGTGTGCGGGGAGCTGGTACCGAACGGTGGCGGTGATCATGGGGATCCTCGATGAAGGTTTGAAGCCTCACGTCTGACACGGCATAGCGCCGCGCGGCCGCACGCGGGATGGCACATGCGCGCGGCCCGGGTGCGTCTCAGCGCTCGACACAGTCAAACCGGAAATGATCGCCGCGACTGACGACCCGACCCGCCACCGGGGTTGGAAAATGCCCGCTGAGGAGCAGCGTCGCCGTATCCGAAAGTTCGTGCACCAGCCTGGTGCGGGTGGCGGCCGACTGTACCGGGTCAACACAAAACCGCGATGACCAGGCCGGATTGATCAGTTGTGCCGGCGTGTGCAGGATGTCGCCACTGAACACCGCCTGCTTGCCTTCGCTCACCGCATGCAGCGTGCAGTTGCCCGGCGTGTGGCCTGGGGCCGCCTGCAGGTAAACACCGCTTTCGAACTCGAAGTCGTCGCCGACCATCAGGGCGCGGCCGGCATCGACCACCGGCAGCACGCTGTCGGCGAAGGAGCCGTGATTCAGAACCGGCAGGCCCTGTTCGATGGACTGGCGATGCATGCGCTCCCAATGCTCGTACTCCGTTCTGGCGAACACGTAGCGCGCATTGCTGAAGGTTGGCACCCAGCGCCCTTCCTGCAGGCGGGTGTTCCAGCCGACATGATCGGCGTGAAGGTGGGTGCAGCAGACGAAGTCGATGTCTTCCGGGCGCACGCCGACCGCTGCCATGGCTTCGTTGCTGAAGGTTGGCACCCAGAGCCCTTCCTGCAGGCGGGTGTTCCAGCCGACATGATCGGCGTGAAGGTGGGTGCAGCAGACGAAGTCGATGTCTTCCGGGCGCACGCCGACCGCTGCCATGGCTTCGAGGTACGCGAAGCGCTGGCGATGCCAGGTGGGTCTTTCCGGGCGATCCTTGTCGTTGCCGACGCAGGCATCGATCAGGATGGTGTGGTGCGGCGTTTTCAGGATGTAGCTGTGAAAGCTCATGATGGCGCGGTTGTCGGGCGCCACAAACAGCGGCTTGAGCCAGTCGGCGTGGGCGTCGATGTCGCCTGTTGTGATGCCGGGCAGCATCATTTCCAGCGCGGCAAACGGGCCTTCGCTTTCGACCACGCGGTCGATGCGGAACTTTCCGAGTAACTGGGTTTTCATCGGCGGCTTGCCTGTCTGGTGAGTTCGTAGACGCGGTGTCTGCGGTCACGAAACGGGCGCGACTGCCCGTTTCGTCATGCCCGGCCCGGTAAAAAGCCGGCTTAAGCGCAGCGGTCTGGCGCATGCGAATCGAGCAGGGTACGCTGGCCATTCTTGATGCGAATGATGAAGGCCGGCAGTTCCGAATCGCGATCACGGCTGAAGCAGATCTTGCCGATCACGCCATCGATGTTGGTCGATTGCAGGGTATCGCGGATGGCGGTGCGCTCGGCCTTGAGTTTGGAGGCGTCGCCGCTGATGCCGGCACGCCGCATCGCATCGGCGTACACATACACGATGTCATAGGCTGAAGCATCGACGTGATGGGCGCCGGACTTGTTGACGCCGCGCTTTTTCGCCTCGTCGAGAAACTTCCGCTCGAACTGGCGTGTGCGCTCGTTGGTATCCCACCAGTACCAGCTGACGTAGGTGGCATCTTCGCCATCGGGCCCGAGGATTTTCGCGATGTCAGGGTCGGCGAAGATCTGGCTGCCGATCAGCATGCTGGTGTGGCCCTGGCGGCGCAATTCCTTCATCACCTTGGCGGTGCCTTCGGGCAGGCCGGCAAATGCCAGCACGCCCGGCGAATTGCCCTTGAGCTTGGTCACATGCGGCGACAAGTCGGTGGCGTTGGTGGGGAAGCCTTCGGCCGGAATCACCATCTTCCAGCCATTGGCCTCCAGCAGGTTGGGCATCCAGCCGGCCAATGCCTTGCCGACGAATTCGTCGCTCGGGAACATCACCGCGGCGGTGCGATTGGTGACGCCGCCCTTGGTGGCCAGGGTTTTCAACAGGCGCCCGAACTGTTTGCCTTCGTCTTCGGTGACGCGAAAGGCCCATTTGCGATCCTTGGTCAGGCCAGGTGCCGAGGCTGCGTTGGGAATCTGCACGATTTCCAGGCGCTCGCCGGCGGCGAAGCCGACCTGCGCCTCCTGGCTGGAGAAGGGCCCGATGATGCCCAACGCCTTGGCATCCTCGGCGAATTTTTGCGCGGCGACCTGGGCGTTCTTGGCATCACTGCCGGTGTCGAATTTCTCCACCCGCAGTTTGCGGCCGTTGACCCCGCCGGCGGCATTGATTTCCGCCACCGCAATATCCACCGCGATTTCGGTGCCGACACCGACGCCGGAATAGCGGCCGGTCTTGGCATGGGTCAGCCCCAGCACCAGGTCCTGCGAGAGGGCGGGCATGGCCACGCAAGCGGCCAGGCTGACCAGCAAATAACGCAATTTCATTTGCAACTCCTTGTTTCATTCGCCCAGATAGGCGGCGACCATGCGAGGATTGGTCGCCATCTCGCGGGCATCACCTTCGAGCACCAATCGCCCAAGTTCAAGCACATAGGCCCTGTGGGCGGTGGCCAGGGCCATGTGGGTATTCTGTTCTACCAGCAAAATCGACAGTCCGCCACGATTCAAGTCGGCGATTAGGGAAAACAGTGCCTTCACCAGGAGCGGACTCAAGCCCAGCGAAGGTTCGTCAAGCATCATCAGTGCCGGGCGGCACAGGAGGGCGCGCCCGATGGCCAGCATCTGCTGCTCGCCGCCTGACAGTACGGAGGCCAGCATGTCGCGGCGCTGCGCCAGGTTGGGAAAGCGTTCGTAGATCGCCTCGATCTCGGCGCGCGTGTCGTCGCGGCGCGTATGGGCGCCCATCAGCAGGTTGTCGTGCACAGTCAGGCTGACAAAGATCTGTCTTCCTTCGGGCACCAGCACCATGCCCTGGGCGACGCGTGCCGCGGCACTTTGGCGCAGCACCGACTTTCCCTTGAATGACACTTCGCCGCGCAGCGGGCGCACCACACCCTGCAGCGCCTTGAGCAGCGAGCTTTTGCCGGCGCCGTTGGCGCCCAGCACGGTGATGATTTCGCCGCTGTCTATGCGCAGCGATACCTGGCGCACCGCATGGGTGCGGCCGTACACCACGTCGATATCCCTGGCTTCAAGCAGCATGCGCAACACCTGCGGGGATCTCGGCGGCCGGACCGAGGTAGGCCTCGAGCACCCCGGGATCGCGGTGCACCTCTTCGGGCGTGCCTTCGAAAATCTTCCTGCCGAAATTGAGCACCACCACGTGGTCGCACAGGGTGCGCACAAACGGCATGTCGTGTTCGACCACCAGCAGGGTGATACCACTTTCCGAGAGGCGCTCAAGCATGCGCCGCAGTTCGGCGGTCTCGCTGCTGTTGAGCCCGGCGGCGGGCTCGTCAAGCAGCAGGATGGACGGGCGGGCCATGATGGCGCGCGCCACCTCGATGCGCTTTTGGATGCCGTAGGGCAGGTCGGCCACCACTTGGCCCGGGTAGGTGTCAAGGTCGGCTTGAGCCAGCACGGCGCGCGCATTGGCGGTGGCGCGCGCGCCGCGCGCCAATGCCCACGGGGAGGCGCGATGATGCTCACCCAGCATCAGGTTTTCCAGAGTCGACAAGTGCGGCATCAGACGGATGTTCTGGAACGAGCGTGCGATGCCATGGCCGATGCGCCTGGACACCGCCATGTCGGTGATGTCGGTGCCGAGAGCGACGATGCGGCCGGCATCGAGTGGGTAGACGCCCGAGATCAGGTTGAACAGCGTGGATTTGCCGGCGCCGTTGGGGCCGATCAGCGCGGTGCGACTGCCGCGTTTGACCGCCCGCGTTTGACCGCAAAGGACACATCGTCGATCACCTTGAGCCCGCCGAACGACTTTGACACGCCCGCCAGTTCGAGCACGCTGCTCATCGGATTACCCTGCTGTCACTGCGCGACATCCAACCCAGGGAAGGATCAGCGCTTCGCGCAGGCGGCCGGGCAGCAGCGCTCATGCTGCAGATCCCGCGTCGGCTGCGACCGGCTTGCGCGAGCCGGCCAGGCGCTCGATCATGGTGCGTGTGATCACGCCCTGCGGGCGCCACATCATCAAGAGCACCACCGCGATGCCGAAGGTCATGTAACGGCTGCTTTCGAGGAATTTGAGCGCCGGATCGAGTTCGGAGAGCTTGCGCAGGCCCTCGGGCGCCAGGGTGAAAAACACCGCGCCGAACAGCGGCCCCCACACCGTTTGCGTGCCGCCCATCAGCACATACAGCAGCACGTAGATGCTGAACAGAACGCCTGTGGATTGCACGTCGATGAAGTTGAACTGGTGCACCAGCAGGGCGCCGCCGATGCCGCCAATGGCACCACCGATGGTCATGGCGGCAACCTGGGTGCTGCGCAGGTTGACACCGAACAAATGCGCCACGTTCTCGTCGTCATGGATCGCGCGCACCGACAGCCCGAAGCGGGTCGACATCAGCCAGGCGACAAAGCCGATCACGCACAACGCCACCGGGACCACCAGCGGCAGGCCGGCATAGGCCATCACTGAGAGGCCGGCGGCACCGCCCAGTGCAGGAATGTTGAGCAGCACGCCGGCCACCACCTCGGCGAACGCGAAAGTGGCCAGCACCATGTAGATGCCGCGTGTGCGCAGGATCGGGAACGAGATGAGAAATGCGACCGTGCCGGCCAAAAAGCTGCCCAGCACTAACGCCAGCCACAGCGGTACGCCGAACAGGGTGGTCATGGCACCGGCACCGTAGGCGCCGACCAGAACGAAGCCGGCCGCGCCCAGATTGAGGAGACCCGCCGCGGCCGGCACGAACACCGAGTAGGCGACGATGATGTTGATCGCCAGCACCGCCAGCAAGCCCGCCAGATAGCCCGACATCAGAACTTGCCCTTGCCGATCCTGGTGTGGCCGAACAGGCCCGACGGTCGCAGTATGAGGATCACCAATAGCAGACCCCAGACCGGGATCTTCTCGATCTCGGCGCCAAAGGTGCTGATCGCCAGCACCTTGACCAGGCCCACCAGCAAGCCACCGGCAATCGCGCCCCAGATATTGCCCAAGCCGCCCAGCACCATGGCGGCAATCGCGTCGGTGGCGATGGCGTCGCCCATGAATGGCGTGACCGTGCCGTAACTGGCGGCATACAGGATGCCGGCCAGGCCCGACAGCGAGCCGGCGATCACGAAAACCACCGGCACGATGCGCTGCACCTCGACTCCCATCAGGGTGGCAGCATCCGGGTTCTCGGCGATGGCGCGCAACGAGCGCCCGATGCGGGTGCGCGTCAACAACCAGTGCAGCAATGCGACCAGGGCGACGGCCAGAAACAGGCTGGTCAGGTGCGGAATGCCGAAGATCAGGCCGCCTATGCGCAGGTTGGTATCCTTGAAGGGCAGCTCGAAACGTTGCGGGTCGGCGCCCCACAGGCTCATCGCCAGGTGCTCGAACACGATCAGGAAGCCGAGCGAACTCACCAGTGGCAGCGCATGCTCGGTGGCGTCGCCGAAGCGCGCCTTCATGTAGCGATAGGTGAAGCGTTCGATCAGTAGCGACGCCAGCACCGCCAGTGTGATGCCGGCGCATGCCGCCCATGCCCAGTGCCAACCCCAGGCGAACATATGCGAGCCGCCCGATGACAAGGCCCAGGTCGCCATGCCGGCGATCATGAACAGCGCCGGAATGGTGAAATTGAGGAAGTTCAGCATGCCGATGGTGAGCGTGAACGCAACCGCCACAAACGCCAGTATGCCGCCCAGCATCAGGCCATTGATGATTTGCTGTAGAAGTTGCATCGCGGTTTGTGAGAGACGCTGTGGCGAACCCTGGTTGGCTTGAGCACTGTCGCGTGCCGAAAATGGTCTTGCCGGATGGCGCACGCGGCGGGTTCAGGTGCCGCCGCTTGATGGCAAAAGCCGATGCATCGAGCGCAGGCATAGTACGCGAAATGCATTTGGATCTGGATCAACCCGACGATTCAATCACGTCATGCAAGTTGCGCGCCATCCAAGGCCGCAGGCGTCGCAAAAATGGGCTCGCGCGACCTATGCCCGATGCCGTCTCCCGGCAGGACAACTATGCGCATGTGGGACCTTTCGCAAGTTAGTTGCGATGCCGAACAGGTTACCGCAGCCGGCCTCTAGAAACCTTCAACCAAGCGTTGCATTCAACGAGGGCCGGGAAAAGTGGCAGATGGGGAGGATACGGGCTGCTACGGATTGAAATACGCCGGCCGCCCGGCGGTCCACAGTTCGCCCCACAGGCGCCCGCCGCCATCGATGGTCATCACCTCGCCGGTGATGTACTTGCCGGAAGGCGCCGCCAGGTAACAGCAGGCCTCGGCAATATCCATCGGCGTGCCCCAATGCTTCATCGGGTTGGCCTTGGGAAATTCCTTGAATGCCTCGGGCGGATAAACGGCCAGGCCTTCGGTGCCGATCAGTCCGGGCGCCACGCAATTGACGCGAATGCCCAGCGGCGCCCATTCCACCGCCACCGTGCGGGTCAGGCCGATGATGCCGGCACGTGCCGCCACCGTGTGTGCCACGCCGGGCATGCCGCGATCGGTGACCACCACGATGTTGGTGATGACGCCGGGGCGCTGCTGGTCGCGCCACAGTTGCGCGGCATGCTGCATCATGTACCAGGTGCCGTTGAGATTGTTTTTGATGACGCGGTCGAAGCCCTTGATCGAGAATTCGATCGCCGCTTGCGGGAACTGCCCGCCGGCGTTGTTGACCAGGATATCCAGCGGCCCGAGTTCGGCTTCGATGCGCCCGAACATTGCGGCGATTTGTTCAGGCTCGCCGATGTTGGCTTCCAGCGCCAGCATGCGCGCGCCGCGGCCGTTGGCGAAATCGGCGACGCGCTGGATTTTTTCCAGAGTGCGGCCGCAGATCGCAACGCGGGCCCCCAATCTGGCGAACAACAGCGCGATGGCGCGCCCCAGCCCGCTGCCGCCGCCCGAGACCAGCACCACGCGAGCGGCGAACAGGTCGGAGCGATACACCGTTTCGGCGTTCCACAGGTCGTCGGCGCTGATGACCGGCGCGACCGGCGCTGCGCTCATGCCAGCAACTCGCCGCTGATGATGAGCTTCCTCACCTCGGTGGTGCCGGCGCCGATCTCCAGCAGCTTGATCGAGCGGTACAGGCGGTTGATCTCGGACTCCCAGATGTAGCCGCTGCCGCCGTGGATCTGCAGCGCCTCATTCAACACCTTGTTCAGGGTCTCGGCGGTGAACATGATCGAGGCTGCGGTAATCTTGTGTATCTCGCCACGGCCGCCTTCGCCGCTTTCCACCAGGTTGGCCGCGCGCAGTCCCTGGTAGGTGAAAAGCCGCATGGCCTCGACCCATACATACATGTCGGCGATTTTCGACTGGATCATCTGGAAGCTGGCGATCGGTTGGCGGAACTGCTTGCGCGTGCGCGCGTAGTCGATCGACAGTTGCAGCGCGCGCTCGGCGATGCCCAGGCACAGGGGCGAGATCATGGCGCGCTCGAGATCGAGCCCGCTCATCACCACCTTGACGCCGCGATTCTCCTCGCCCACCAGGTTGGCGGCCGGTACGCGACAATCGTCGAACACCAGTTCGGCAGTCTGACTGCCGCGAAAACCCATTTTGGTGAGCTTCTGCGCAACCTTGAATCCCGCGAAATCCTTCTCGACGATGAAGGCGGAAATCCCCTGTGCGCCGCGCTCCGGTTCAGTCTTGGCGTAGACCAGCAGCACGTCGGCGAAGGCGGAAATCCCCTGTGCGCCGCGCTCCGGTTCAGTCTTGGCGTAGACCAGCAGCACGTCGGCCACCGGGCCGTTGGTGATGTAGATCTTGCTGCCGTTGAGCACATAGAAATCGCCGTCACGGCGCGCCGTGGTGCTCATCGAACCCAGGGCATCGGAGCCGGCACCCGGTTCGGTCAGGCCCAGGGCGCCGATCGCGGTGCCATTGTTCAGGCTCGGCAGATAGCGGGCGCGTTGCGCCGGACTTGCGTTGCGCAAAATGTTGTTGGCACACAGGTTTTCATGCGCTACCCACGACAGGGCCAGCGCATGGTTCCAGCGTGCAAACGCCTGCGCCACCAGGCCGCTGGCAAACAAATCCATCCCGGCACCGCCATATTCGGCCGGTGCGGTCACGCCGAAGTAACCGGTCTTGCCGATCAGCGGAAACGCCTGATCCGGCCACCACTCCTCGTTGTCCATGCGTTGCGCCAGCGGATACAACTCGCGTTGTGCGAATGCATCGGCCTGGTCAAGGATTTCTTCTTCCTCGCCGCTCAATCCGCTAAAGGCTTGTGTCACGCTTTGCCGCATGGTTCTGGGGCCTGTCTGGTTTGTCATGGTGTCCGTTTTCCACGGCATGGGCTGGGTGTATGCAGGCACGCCTGGCAGATTGATTGCCCGATAGTGAGCATTACTCATCAATAGTATGAAGTTGGCAGGATAAAAGCAATGGACTAAAGATGCATCACGGCGATATTGCTTTGCACAATGAAAAATCGGCGACATTGCGCTTCGAGTGAGTCATACTCATTAACTCTACAGGGCAGGTGCGGCAAGCAGATCGGCGTCCAGGTTGAACGGCATTGACGAGAACAGCGAAGATGAGGATGGCGGCGATAACGACCGCGGCTGCGCCAGCGGCAAGTCTGATGCTTGCGGCCGAGGGGCCGCGCAAGATTGTGGTGCGGCAGGCGCGCGCGCAACGCGTCGGCGCCATTCTTGCCGCAGCCCAGGTCTGCTTTTCGGAGCGCGGCTACGAAAGTACCACCATGGCGGAGATTGCTGCGCGCGCAGGGGTGGTCGAAGGCAGTGTCTACAAGTATTTCGCCAGCAAGCGCGACCTTCTGCTCAAGGTGATCGAAACCTGGTATGAGGGGTTGGTCGAGCAATTTTCCCAGGGCCTGGCCGGTATCAAGGGCACGCGCAACCGGTTGCGTTTTCTGGTGTGGCAGCATCTGGTGAACATTCGGCGCGATGCGCAACTGAGCCGCCTTATGTTCCAGGAAGTGCGCCTGCGGGCCGATTACTACCAATCGCCCCTGCATCGCATGAACGCGCGCTATACCGGGTTTTTGCTGGGCGTGGTGCGCGAAGGCATCGCACAAGGCGACTTTCGTGAAGATCTGGCGCCCAGCCTGGTGCGTGACATGGTGTTTGGCGCCATCGAACATCAGGCGTGGAATTTTCTGTGTGGCCGCGGCACACTCGACGCGGATCGCATTGCCGACCAGGTCACGGATGTCTTGTGTGATGGCCTGGGTTTGCGGCGCGAAGCGGATAGTGACCCCTTCACGGGCCTGCGCCGCGAGACCGCGCGCCTGGCGGGCATTGCCAGGCGCCTGGAAGCCATTGAGCAGCGCCCGGCTATGCCCAGGGTGCGCGCGTGAGCGACATCTCCAGCTGGCCGTTTGCTGCGGTTCTGGTGGCCAATCGCGGCGAGATCGCGCTGCGCATACTGCGCACGGTGCGCTCGCTCGGCCTCAAGGGCATGGTGGTTTTCCATGCGGCCGATCGCGATTCACCTGCAGTGCGCGCAGCCGATGAGGCCATCGAAATCCATGGCACCACCCCGGTCGCAGCCTACCTCGATGGCGCGCAGATCATTGCCGCATCTGTGGCAGCCGGTGCGGGCGCGCTCCACCCGGGCTACGGCTTTTTGTCCGAGAATGCCGATTTTGCGCGTGCCGTGGCTGCCGCCGGCATGGTGTTTGTCGGGCCCACCCCGGAACAGATCGATCTGATGGGCGACAAGGTGCGGGCACGCGCCTTCGTGGCAGCCGGCGGATTTCCGGTAGCGCCATCGGCGATCGAGGACGACGATCCGGCCAGCTTCGTGGCACGTGCCGCCCGCGTGGGTTTTCCTCTGCTGATCAAGCCGGCTGCCGGCGGCGGCGGCAAGGGTATGCGCATCGTGCGCGAGAGCGGCGCTCTTGAGGGCGAAATCGTGCGCGCCCGCAGCGAAGGCCTGCGCTATTTTGGCGACGGGCGTCTGTATGTCGAGCGTTATGTCGAGGCGCCGCGCCATATCGAGGTGCAGGTACTGGGCGACGCGCACGGCAACCTGGTGCATCTGTTCGAACGCGAGTGCTCGGTGCAACGGCGCTTTCAGAAGATCGTCGAGGAATCGCCGTCACCGGCACTGGATGCCGAGACCCGCGCACGGATTTGCGAAACCGCTGCCGGCATCGCGCGGGCCGCCGGCTATCGCAACGCCGGCACGGTGGAGTTCATCTTTGGCGACGGCGTGTTCTATTTTCTCGAGATGAACACGCGCCTGCAGGTGGAGCATCCGGTGACCGAAATGATCACCGGCATCGACCTGGTGCGTGAGCAGTTGCGGGTTGCCGCCGGCGAAGCGCTGGGCTTCGCGCAGGCCGCTGTGGTCACACAGGGTCACGCGATTGAATTCCGCATCTATGCGGAGGATCCGGCGCGCGGCTACGCCCCGACCACCGGGCCGGTGCTGGCGCTGCGCCTGCCGCCTGCGGTGCGGGTGGACAGCGGCATCGCGCAAGGCGGCGCCGTCACGGCCGCGTTCGATCCGATGCTGGCCAAGCTCATCGTCCATGGCGCCGACCGCGCCGCGGCGATGGCGCGCGCCGACGCTGCGTTGGCCGATTTCGTGCTGCTTGGCTGCGACACCAACATTGGCTTCCTGCGCCGTCTGCTGGCTCACCCGATGTTTGTTGCCGGCCAGGTGCACACCGGCTTCCTCGACGCCAACCCGGCGATCGCGCAGGCTCCGGCGCTGCCGACCGAACAGGTGGCGCGCCTGCTGGCAGTGGCGGCGCTGGTTACCCGCCCGGTGCGTGATGCCGCCGATGCGGTGCCGGCCCTGCACGCGGCCATTGGCCCCTGGAGGAACTAGAAACCATGCCGATGCCCGAGCTGTTTCGCGGCCGCCTGGCGCTCCCGGCGATTGGCGCACCGATGTTTCTGGTGTCGTTTCCGCCACTGGTTGCGGCGCTTTGCAAGGCTGGTGTAGTGGGCACTTTCCCGCACGTCAATGCACGGCCGCAGGCGCAGTTCGATGCCTGGCTTACGCGGATCGAGGACGAACTTGCCGCGCATCGGGCGGCGCATCCGGGTGCAGCGGTCGCGCCGCATGGCGTCAACCTGATCGTGCACCGCACCAACCCGCGCTTCGCGCCTGATCTGGAGGTCGTGGTCAGCCACAAGGTGCCGTTGGTCATCACCTGCCTGGGCAATCCGCGCCAGGTGGTCGATGCCGTGCATGCCTATGGCGGCATCGTGTTCTGTGATGTGATCAACGCGGATCATGCGCGCAAATCCATCGGCGCCGGGGTCGACGGGCTGATCTGCGTCGGCGCCGGCGCCGGCGGCCACGCGTCGGCGCAAAGCGGCTTCACCCTGGTGCGCGAGATTCGCGAGTTCTGGGACGGCTGCCTGGTGCTGGGCGGCGGCATCGGCGACGGCCATCAGGTGCGCGCGGCCGAAGCTCTGGGAGCCGACCTGGCCTACATGGGCACGCGCTTTCTCGCCACCCTTGAATCGAGCGCGTCGGCTCCGTACAAACAGATGATTGTCGATTCCGGCATGAGTGAACTGATCTATACCGATCGCTTTTCCGGGGTGCATGCGAACTTCCTCCTGCCTTCGATCACGCGCTTGGGCATCGACCCGGCAACGCTGCCGCCGAAGGCGCCGGACATGAGCTCCCTGACCGACAGCGAGGCCAGAACCTGGAAGGACATCTGGAGCGCCGGCCACGGCATCACCACCATTCACGATATTCCGGCGGTGGCAACGCTGGTCGCGCGGATCGCCGCCGAGTACCGTCGCGCATGCGCGATCGGCCCAAGCCTGTCGCTGGCGGCGTCATGAGCGGGCACATGTTCACTCTCGACGAGATCGCGCATGCGGTCTGGTTGTCGCGCGCGGGCAAGGCTTATTTGTTGCACGCCGGCGATGCGGCGATTGGGGTCGATCTGCAGGCGCTGGGGCCGCAGGATTTTCAGCTGCACATTGACGGCAGGATAGTGCCGGTGGTGGTGGCAGTCGAAGGCGATGTGGTGCACGTGCATATGCAAGGCGCCGCCCATAGCTTGCGCTATTCCGATGCCCTCACCCGCCTGTCGCACCAGGGGCAGGGTGTGGGCGCAGACAGTGTGCCAGCGCCGATGCCGGGCACGGTAGTCGCGGTGCATGCGGCAGCCGGCGCCGAGGTGCGGCGCGGCGAGGCCCTGCTGGTGATGGAGAGCATGAAGCTCGAAACCTCGATTGGCGCGCCACGCGATGGCGTGATCAAGACCGTGCACGTGGAACTCGGGCGCAGTTTCGAGCGCGGTGCGCTGCTGGTTACGCTGGAGCCCGCAAGCGGGGGTGCAACATGAAACGTATCGAATCGCAACTGGACATCGGTTCGGCGGATTTCCTGGCCAATGTGGCGCACAACCGCAAGCTCGCCTTCGAACTCAGGGAGCGGCAACATCAGGCACGCCAGGTGCGGCCGCAGCGCGACATGCAGCGGCTTGCGCGTCAGAACAAGCTTTTCATCCGTGAGCGCCTTGATCACCTGCTCGATCCCGGTACGCCGTTTCTCGAACTCTCGACCCTGGCCGCCGGCATGGCCTATGAAGGCGAAGTGCCGGGAGCGGGGATCGTCAGCGGCATCGGCATCGTCTGCGGGCGCGAGGTGATCATTCATGCCGACGATGCCAGCGTCAAGGGGGGCGCCTGGTATCCGCTGTCGATCAAGAAAATCATCCGTACGCTCGACATCGCGATCGAAAACCGCCTGCCGGTGATCCACCTGTGCGACAGCGCCGGTGGCTTCCTGCCACTGCAATCGACCTTGTTCGCCGACCGTCATTACGCCGGGCGGATTTTTCGCAACCAGTCGATCCTGTCGAAGATGGGTGTGCCGCAGGTGGCGCTGGTGCTCGGCCATTGCACTGCAGGTGGCGCCTATGTGCCCGCACTGTCGGACTACAACGTGATCGTGCGCGGCAGCGGCGCCATTTTCCTGGGTGGCCCGCCGCTGGTCAAGGCGGCCACCGGCGAGGAGGTCACGGTCGAGGAACTGGGCGGCGCCGACATGCACACCCGTGTCTCGGGGGTGGCGGACTACCCGGCTGGGTCCGAGCTGGAAGCGATTGCGATAGCGCGTGACATCGTGGCGCAGTTCCGCCGGCCGCAGAAGACCGCAATCGAATGGCAGGAGCCAGAGGCGCCGGTCTACGATCCGGTCGAGCTGTACGGCGTGATTCCGCGCGACATCAAGGTGCAGTTCGACATGCGCGAGGTGATCGCGCGCATGGTCGACGGCAGCCGTTTCCACGAGTACCAGCCCGCCTACGGCGGCACGCTGGTGTGCGGGTTCGCACACCTGTGGGGCTACAAGATCGGCATTCTGGCCAACAACGGCGTGCTGTTCAACGACAGCACCCTGAAGGGCGCACATTTCATGCAGTTGTGCAACCAGAACCGCACACCGATGGTGTTTCTGCAGAACATCACCGGCTACATGGTCGGTCGCGAATACGAGCGTGCCGGCATCACCAAGGACGGCGCCAAGATGATCATGGCGGTGTCCGGCTCGGCGGTGCCGAAGTTCACGGTGATCTGCAACGGTTCGTTCGGCGCCGGCAACTACGGCATGTCCGGCCGCGCGTTCGACCCACGTTTTCTTTTCATGTGGCCACAGAGCCAGATCTCGGTGATGGGCGCCGACCAGGCGGCCAACGTGTTGACCGACATCAAGTTGCGCCAATTGGCGCGCGCCGGCCGGGCGCTCTCGGCCGCAGAGATCGCGGCGATCCGCGATCCGGTGCTGGAAGACTACAAGCGCGAGTCGAGCGCATACTATTCGACCTCCGAATTGTGGGATGACGGCATTCTCGACCCGACCGACACCCGCAATGCCTTGGGCATGGCGCTGTCGGCTTCGATGAATGCGCCGATCGAAGACCCGCATTACGGCGTTTTCCGGATGTAGGGAACAGGCATGCAACAGCACGCGACATGATTTTGAGCGAGGAAACAAAGATGCCGGAAGGGGCGCGGTGACAAGCTCGCCGCCTGTGCGCACACACGGCCTGGCGTCCGCGGGCGCGCCGGGTGCGGCGCTGCGCCCGGTGGTGCTCGCCTGCGACAACATCGACCGTTCGTTCGGCGGCTTGCGTGCCCTGAAAAATGTCTCGCTTGCAATCCGCGAGGGCGAGATCTTTGGCCTGGTCGGACCCAACGGCAGCGGCAAGACCACCATGGTCAACGTGATCACCGGCTTCTACCCGCCGGAGAACGGCAAGGTGCGCCTGTTCGGCCATGACATCACGCGCATGAAGCCCTACCGAGTGGCGCAACAGTCGCTGGCGCGCACTTTCCAGAACCTGGCCCTGTTTCGCGGCATGAGCGTGCTGGAAAACATCCTGCTGGGGCGTCATGTGCACATGCGGCCCAGCGCGCTGGCTTCGCTGTTCTACTGGGTGTGGGCCGCCAAGGAGGAGGTCGCGCATCGCCGCATCGTCGAGGAGATCATCGACTTCATGCAGCTGCAGGATATTCGCGACCTGCCGGTCGAGTCGATACCGCCCGGTCTGCAGAAGCGGGTGGAACTGGCACGCGCGCTGGCGGCCGAGCCGAAATTCCTGATCCTTGACGAGCCGATGGCCGGCATGAATCAGGAAGAGAAGGAATACATCGCGCGCTTCATTCTCGACGCCCGTGACGAACGCGGCGTCTCGATCCTCCTGATCGAGCATCACATGGACGTGGTGATGTCGATCTGCGACCGCGTGATGGTGCTGAGCTATGGCGAGACCATTGCAGAGGGCAAGCCGCGCGAGGCGATCGCCGATCCCAAGGTGGTGGCGGCCTATCTTGGCCGGCGCGCCGCCCTGCAGGCGGGTGTCGCAGCATGAACGCGATCGTCGAATTGCCGCCGACCCTGATCGCTGCGCTGACGCGCAACGCCGGCGTGCACGGCGACCGGGTTGCGATTCGTGAGCGTGACCAGGGCATCTGGCAGGAGCAGAATTGGCGCGAACTGCATGCTGATGTGCTGGCAATGGCTGCCGCATTGGAGGCCCGCGGTGTCGCCGCCGGGCATGCCGTGACCGTGATCGGCGACAACCGTTCGCGCCTGTATGCCGCGATGCTGGCGATCGCTGCGCTACGCGCGTTTCCGGTGCCGGTATTCCCCGATGTACCTCCGGCCGAGCTGGTGCAGTACACCCGGCACGGCGCCCCGGACGTAGCCTTCGCCGAAGATCAGGAGCAGGTCGACAAGCTGCTTGAACTGCGCGCCACGATCGGTCGCCCGGCGTTGATCATCTATGACGACGGCCGCGGCATCGCCGGCTACGACGCTCCTGGTCTGCTGGCTTGTGAGTCGTTGCTGAGCGAGGGCCGCGCACGGCTGGCGGCCGCGCCCGCGCTTGGGCAAGAGCTGGCTGGCCGTGCACAACCCGGCGACATCGCGGTACTGCTGCATTCCTCCGGCACCACCGGATTGCCCAAGGGCGTGCCGCTGACCCATGCCAACGTGATCGCCGGCGTTGGCAATGCCACGCGCGGCGGCTTTTTCAAGCCAGGCGAGGAGCACTACGCCTACCTGCCGACCGCCTGGGTGGGCGACTTCATGTTCACCGTGGGCGCGGGTGTGCTGCTGCATTTCACCATCAATATCCCCGAGCGTCAGGAAACCGTGTTGCACGACCTGCGCGAAGTCGCGCCGACGATGTACCTGGCGGCACCGCGCGCCTGGGACAACATGCTGACCCGCCTGCAGGTGGGCATCGCCGAAACCACAGCCGTCAAGCGCGCCCTCTACAACTACTAGCATGTTGTCCCGCCTGCAGGTGGGCATCGCCGAAACCACAGCCGTCAAGCGCGCCCTCTACAACTACTTCATGCCACGCGCTATCGCGCTTGAGCGCAAGAAGCTTGGTGGTGGAGCACCGACCCTTGGCCAACGGCTGGTTGCATTCGCCGGCGAGATCATGGTCTACGGCCCGCTCAAGGATTACCTCGGGCTGTCGCGCGCGGTACGTGCCTACACCGGCGGTGAGGCGCTGGGCGAGGACACCTTCGTCCTGTTTCGCGCGCTCGGCATCAACCTGAAGCAGTTCTACGGGCAGACCGAAACCGGCGCGATGTCGGCCGCGCAACGCGACGGCGATGTCAAGGTGCACACGGTGGGAAAACCCATGCCTGGCGTGGAAATGCGCATCGACGACAGCGGTGAAATCCTGGTGCGCTCCGGCAGTGTGGTCGGTGCCTATTTCGATGCGCCGGAAGAATCCGCGCGCGCCCTCGTCGACGGCTGGCTGCACACCGGCGACGCCGGCTATTTCGAGCCCGACGGCCATCTGGTGGTGCTCGGCCGGGTCAGCGAGGTGGTGCGCACCGGCGGCGGCGAGCGCTACATTCCCAACTTCATCGAGAATCGCATCAAGTTCGACGCCTTCGTGCGCAATGTCGCGGTGGTCGGCGCCAACCGGCAGTACCTGACGGCGATTGTCTGTATCGACCTGGAAGCCGTCGGTTACTGGGCCGAGCAGCGTTCGATTTCCTATACCTCGTATGCGGAGTTGTCGCAGGCGCAAGAGGTTCAGGCGCTCATTGCCGGGGTGCTGCGTCATGTCAACGGCCTGCTCAAGCCGGAATTGCGGATCCGCCGTTTCGTCAATTTGCACAAGGATTTCGATCCCGACGACGGCGAAGTCACGCGCACCCGCAAGCTGCGGCGCAACGTCATCGAAGAACGGTATGCCACGTTGATCGAGGCGCTGTATGAAAAGCAGTCAAGCGTCTCCATCGATGCCAGGATTGTCTACGAGAGCGGCGCGACCGGCAGCCTGCAGCGCACTCTGAACCTGGTGGAGGTGGCCTGAGCATGGATTTCAACTATTTTGGCGAACTCACCATCAACGGCGCGCTGGTCGGGCTGATGTACGCCCTGGTCGCGCTGGGCATCGTGCTGGTCTACAAGGCATCGCGCTATGCCAACCTGGCGCAGGGCGCGTTCGCCATGGTCGGCGGCTATACCTGCGTGTTTTTTTCCGCCTCCGCCGGCCTGCCGATCTGGCTCGCCATCCCGCTGACGGTACTGCTGCTGTACGGCGCCGGCGTGCTGGTCGAGCGCCTGGTGCTGCGGCGCATGATCGGCCAGCCGATCATCATGGTGATCATGCTCACCCTGGGCCTGGAGATCCTGTTGCGCGGCCTGGTGCCGGGCCTGTTTGGTTCCGCCGTCAAACGCCTCGACCTTGGTATCGCGCAGGCACCGCTGTTCCTGGGCGAAATTCTGATCAACCGCGGCTTCCTGATGGGCGGGATCGTAGCCCTGGTGTTGATCGCCGCTGCGATCCTGTTCTTCAACTCGCGCCTGGGCGTGACCATGCGCGCGGTGTCGGACGACCAGATTGCATCATGGTCGGTCGGCATTCGCGTCGAGCGGGTGATCGCCATGGCCTGGGGCATGGCCGGCATCGCCGCCGCCGCCGCCGGCATCCTGTGGGGTTCGGTGCAGGGGGTCGACTGGACGCTCTCGCTGCTTTTGCTCAAGGCGCTGGCGATCGCCATCCTGGGCGGGCTGGACAGCGTGCCCGGGGTGCTGGTGGCCGGCCTCATCATCGGCATTTGCGAAGCGCTGGCCGCCGGTTATCTGGACAAGCTGGTCGGCGGCGGCACACGTGACGTGGTGGCCTCGGTGATCATTCTGGCGACTGTATTGATTCGCCCGCACGGCCTGTTCGGTCGTGAACACATCGAACGGGTCTGATCATGTTCTATCGCGCCGCCGGCATTCGCCACACCCGCTACGAATCGGACCGGCGCTTGTGGCGCCTGCCGTTCGATCGCTGGCTGGTCGGGGCGGTGGTACTGCTGCTGTTGATCGCGCCTTTCGTGGTCAACAGCCTGTACCTGGGCACCTACATGCTGCCCTGGCTGGTGTGGGCCACGGCGACTCTTGGCCTGAACCTTCTGATGGGCGGTGCCGGCCAGGTGCACCTGGGTTACGGCGCGGTGATGGCCATCGGCGCCTACGGCTCGGTGCATCTGGCGCGCGCCGGTCTGCCGTTCGAACTGGTGCTGCTGGCGGCGGGCTTCCTGAGTGCCACAATTGGCGTGGTGTTCGGCGCCGCGGCCTTGCGGGTCAAGGGTCTGTACCTGGCGATCTCCACCCTGGCGATGCAGTACCTGGTCGATTTCGTGATCGTCCACGTACCGGCCATCAGCGGCGGCACGCAGGCGACGCTGCAGGTACCGAAGATCACGTTTTTCGGCATGCGCGTCGTAAGCGACGTCGACAACTATTACCTCGCGCTTTTCGTCTGCGCCTTAGTCACGCTATTCATGCTCAACGTGCGGCGCACCAGTTTGGGCCGGGCGCTGGCGGCGGTGCGTGAAAAGGACTATGCGGCCGAGATCATCGGCGTCTCCACATTCCGCTACAAGCTGCTGGCGTTCTGGGTCAGCTCTTTCATCGGCGGGGTGGTGGGCTGCCTGTTCGCGTTCTGCTACTACAAGGCGGTGACGCCGGAGCAGTTTCATCTGGAATTGTCGATCCAGTTGTTGGCGGCGGTGATCGTAGGCGGGCTGGGCAGCGTGCTGGGCAGCTTTTTCGGCGCCGCCCTGATCCTGCTGGCCCCGGTGATTCTCAACAACGTGATCGGCGCCGCCTCGCGCGCGTTTTCGCTCAATGTCAGCGCCGATATCGCAGCCCATGCGCCACTGATGTTGTATGGCGCGCTGATCGTCGGCTTCCTGCTGTTCGAACCGCTCGGCCTGGCCAAGATTTACAACAACGTGCGCAACTATTTCGTGGTCTGGCCTTTCCGCCATGCACGCAAGTAGTCTGGGGTTCATTCGAAAGTTCAGCATCATCGGCAGGCAAACAGGCAGCAACATCACCAACCAAGGAGACAGCATGAAACTCAATCTCAGGCAATACATGGCGGCCGGCGCAGTGGCCGCAGTCAGCACATTTTCTTCCGCCGTGATGGCACAGGAAAAGGTGGTGAAGTTCGGTTTTCCGCAGGACTTCACCGTGGTCTATACCTTCGTGACTGCAGAGTATAGCCAGGGCCAGCGTGATTACCTGTCGCTGGTCAACGAACGCGGCGGCATCAGGGGCTACAAGTTTTCCGCCGAAATCGTCGATCATGGCAGCTCGGTGCCACGCGGCATCGAGGCCTATGAGCGCTTCAAGCGTGAAGGCGTGGTGCTGATCGATCCCTTGTCCACGCCGGTGGCACGAGCCCTGGTGCCGCGCGCCATGGCAGACAAGATGAATTTGATCATGGCCTATTCAGGCCGCAGCGATGCCGCTGATGGCACGGCCTTCCCGTATGTGATGCCGCTGTCGACCAACTATTGGTCGCAGGCTGCATCGCTGATCGAATACATCTCGCGCCAGGAGAAGGGCGATCTCAAGGGCAAGCGCATCGCCTTTGCTTATATCGACTCGGGCTATGGCCGCGAGCCGCTGCCGGTGCTGCAGGAACTGGCCAAGCGCAAAGGCTTCGAGTTTCAGGGTTTTCCGTACACTTCGCCCGGCAACGATCAATCGGCGGTATGGAGCAACGTGCGCCGCTTCAAACCCGACTGGAGCATCATCTGGGGCGCCGGCGCGGGCCAGGTGGTATCCATCAAGGAGGCGGTACGCAACGGCATACCGACCGATCGCATCGCCTCGGTGGCCTGGTTGTCCGAGTCTGAAATGAACGTGATCGGCAACGACGCTGCCAAAGGCATACTCAAGCTCGAAGTGGTGGCCGGCGGGCGCGAGCCGAAGGTCATTGCGGACATCTTGAAGGAAGTGGTGGGTCGCGGCAAAGGCGCCGGCAAGGCCGAGATCGTCGGCACCACCTACTACAACATGGGGGTGGCGATGGCAACGCTGATGGTCGAGGGCGTGCGTCTGGCGCTGGAGAAGAACCCGAATGCGGCGCCAACGGCTGAGTCTGTCAACGAGGGCCTGCGCAGCATCACGAAGTTCACCGCCGAAGGATTGCTGCCGGCGGTCACCATCAGCAAGACCGATCACCAGGGTGGCGGCCAGAGTCGGGTCGCGCAGTGGGACGGCCGACGCTGGGTGGCACGCTCGGACTGGTTCGCAGCCGACCAGGACATCGTCTGGCAATTGATCAAGGCGTCGTCTGAAGAGTTCAAGAAGACCGGCAAGTAAATGGCCCTGCTTGACCTCAACAATATCGAGGTGGTCTATGACAGCGTGTTTCTGGCTGTCAAGGGGGTCTCGATCGCGGTACCCGAGGGGGGCCTGGTGGCCCTGCTCGGGGCCAACGGCGCGGGCAAGAGCACGGTGCTTAAGTCGGTCAGCGGCTTGCTGGCGGCCGAGCGCGGGCAGGTCACGCGCGGTGAGGTGCGCCTGCGTGACGCCGACATGCTGGCGCTGGCACCGCCGGACCGGGTGCGCTGCGGCATCGCCCATGTGCTTGAAGGACGCCGGGTGTTCGAGCACCTGACGCCGGCGGAAAACCTGCTGGCGGCATCGACCATGCACCGTGATCGCAAGCATGTGCAGGAACTGATCGACCGCGTATTCACCTGGTTTCCGCGCCTGGCCGAGCGCGCCGGTGCGCAGGCGGGTTACCTGTCCGGTGGCGAGCAGCAGATGCTGGCGATCGGCCGTTCGCTGATGACAGAACCGCGGCTGTTGATGCTCGACGAGCCCAGCCTGGGCCTGGCGCCACTGCTGGTGGACGAGATTTTCGACATCATCAGGCGCATCAATGCGGATGCAGGCGTGTCGGTCCTGCTGGTCGAGCAAAACGCCGCTGCAGCGCTCGAGATCGCCGATACCGCCTACCTGATCGAGAACGGTCGCGTCGTGATGAACGGCGATGCCGCGGAACTGAAGAAGAATCCCGACGTGCAGGAGTTTTACCTGGGCGGCGGGCACGCGGTGGACTACCGCGCCGTCAAGCACTACCGGCGCCGCAAGCGCTGGCTGACCTGAATATCGAGGGGTTTGGAGAATGACCGATGCCGTGGTGGAAGAGCCTGCAGTATTGCTGGCCATTGATGGGCCGATCGCAACTGTGACCCTGAATCGACCGAAAAGCCTCAATGCGCTCGATTTCGTGATGGGCGAAGCGCTGGACGCGGCGATCGCCGCAGTTGCGGCCAACCCTGCGCTGCGGGTGATGATCTTGGGCGGTGCCGGCCGCGCCTTCATGGGTGGCGGCGACCTCAAGGTTTTTCATCGCGACCTGGCCGGCGCGCCGGCGACGGCGGACGCCCTGATCAAGCTGTTTCATCGCATCATTCGCGGCATGCGCGCGCTGCCGATACCGGTGGTCGGCGCCACCCAGGGTGCGGTGGCCGGCGGCGGTCTTGGTCTGGCGATGGCCACCGATCTGGTGATCGCGGCGGACGACGCCAAGTTCATGCCGGCCTACGGCGCGATTGGCACCAGTCCGGATGGCGGTACCTCTTGGTCGCTCACTCAACTGCTGGGCACACGCCGCGCCATGGCCACCCTGATGCTGGGCGACATGATCGATGCGCCAACCGCGTTGACGCTCGGAATGGTCAACCGCGTGGTGCCGCGCGCCGAACTTGCGGCCGAGGTGCTGAAGGTCGCGCAGCGCCTTGCAGCGGCTGCTCCGGGCGCGCTGGCCAAGGCAAAGATGCTGGTGTACGCAGCCGCCACTTCAACACTGGATCCACACCTCGAACGGGAACACGCCGGCTTTCGCGACTCGGCCGGCACGGCGGATTTTCGCGAGGGCATCACCGCGTTTTTTGAGCGCCGCCCGGCGCGCTTTACCGGCAAATAGACCGCCGCGTCGCGATGCGGCGCCTGGTCTGTCTTGATTGACAGTGGTCATCCGCCATTGAAGCGCGGCGTTCTTTTTTCCGCAAACGCGCGCTCGGCTTCCTTGTGGTCGGCTGAAAACCACAGGGGGATGAAAGCCTCGCGTGCGCGCTGGCGCGCACGTGCCGGGTCGCCGCTGACCGCGTCGCGCAGCGCCAGTTTGATGGCAGCGAGCGCAAGCGGTGCGCTATCGCCGAAGCTGCGGGCGAGCGCTACGGCCTGTGCCAGACACTCGCCGGGCGGAGCCACTTCATCAATCAGGCCGATGCGCAACGCTTCGCCGGCATCCACCCGTGTGCCGCTGAGCAACAGGCGGGCGGCGGCGCCGCGGCCGACCAGCGGGATCAAGCGGCCGATGCCGTCCCAACCCGGCAGTATCCCCAGACGCGATTGCGGAAAGCCGATCTGCGCACGCGCATCCATCACCCGCAAGTCGCAGGCCAGCACCAGTTCGGCGCCGCCGCCGATGGCGTAGCCATTGATCGCAGCGATCACCGGGCAGTGCAGCGCCTCGATCGCGTCGAGCAGATTGCGGATCAGGTCGAACACCTGATTCAAATCTAGGGCGGTGGTGACGCGAGCGTAGGCCTTGACATCGCCGCCAGTGCAGAAAAAGCGCGGCCCGGCGCCGGTGATCACCAGGGCGCGCAGCGTGCGATCGGTGCCGCAGGTGGCGACGATCGCCGCCAGTTCGCGTGCGACCGCAAGGCTGATCGCATTGCCGTCGGCAGGCCGGTTCAGGGTGGCGATCAGGCAATCGCCCTGGCGCTCTGTTACGACCAGGGCCTCAGGCATCGCGTTGCACCAGGTGCATCAGGATGCCGCCCAAGGCCTTGGGGTGCGGAAAGCCGATCAGCGCACGGCGCGAGCCCGGCCGCCCCTTGACATCGATCATCGGCAAACCTGCGCCGGCCATGCTCTCGAGGATGGTATTGATGTCGCGCACCTTGAGCGCCACATGATGCAGACCGCGCCCGCGTGACGCCACGAAGCGGGTGATTGCGCCCTGGTCCTGCCTGGTCGAACCGGAATGGCCGTGCTCGATCTGCGCGCCCTGGCGCGGGTCGAAATTGGCGAGGAATTCGAACTCGCAGTCACCCGCGCTGATGAAGGTTACGCGCAAGCCGCCGACCGGCTCGGGGGCACGCGTGTGATAGACGACGCCGTACTTGTCGGAGGTGAATGACTCGACCGCCAGCGCGACCTCCATGTCGGTCTGCCGGCTTTCAACGGCGAAGCCGAAGCGGCCGCTGAATACCCGCTCGTCTTCAGCGACATCGGTGCTGGCGATGCCCAGGTGGTCGATGCGTTCGACGGCGCCGCCGGTGTGGGGTACGAGGTCGAGGCGCTCGGTCAGGCGTACCCGCACGCCGACCGTTGCGCTGCGATCAAAGGCCACGGCACGACGCCCGGCCAGGCTTTCCGCGCGCGAGGCGGGCAGGCCGGCACGCCGGGTAGCGGCATCGAGATCGTCGACGCCCAGCGCGATGTGATGCACGCCGGGTTTGGCTTCGCCATCGATCAACGGGTGCCCGAGTGGCACCACAGCGAGCGCGCTTTGCCCGAGGCTGTAGACGGCGATCGCGCCGTCGGACGAAGCCAGATGGCTGCGCGGCAGTCCGAAGTGTTGCTCGTATACGGCACAGGTTGCCGCCACATCGTTGGATGCGACGGCGACATAGGCGATCTGGTCAGCCAGCATGGTGGTCCCCTTTCAAAGGCATTGAACGGTTTTGGCGGCAACCAGCGCATCGATCTCTTCGGAACGAAGACCGAATTGCTCCAGCACGCGGCGCGAATCGGCGCCCAGGAGAGGCGGGGCGCTGCGCACCGAACGGCCGCCCATGCCGGCCATGCGCAGAGGGTTGGCGATCAGGCGCAAGGGGCCCAGCGTGGGATGATCGATCTCTTCGACGATCCCGGTTTCGTTCACATGCTGGTCTGCGAACACCTGATCGAGGGTAAAGATCGGGCCGGCCGGCAGGCCCAGCTTCACCAGTTCGAGGGTCCATTCCATCTTGCCGCGCGCGGCGAACTTTTCGTTGAGGCGCTTTTTCACCGCGTCGCGATTGCGATGGCGCCCGGCGTTGTCGCGGTATTCGGGATCGCTGACCCAGTCTTCCATGCCAAGCAGTCTGCACAGCTTGACCCACATGTCTTCGGTGGCGGCGGCCATGTTGAAGGGACCATCCTTGGCCTCGAACATGCCGTAGGGACATACCACCGGGTGGTCGTTGCCGGCCACGCCCGGCGTGTCGCCCAGGCTCAGCTGGCGCTGGCCCTGCACGGTGAGCAGCCCGATCAGGCCGGCCAGGAGGGAAGTCTCGACCATCTGGCCGCGCCCGCTCGCATGGCGCTGGATCACTGCTGCCTGCACCCCCAGCGCTGCCCACATGCCGCCCACCACGTCGCCGATCGGAATGCCCACCCGCGTCGGCCCGGTTTCCTTCTGGCCGGTCAGGCTCATCAGGCCCGACATGCCTTGCGCGATCTGGTCAACGCCGGGCCAGCCACCATAGGGGCCGCTGGTTCCGAAGCCGGTGATCGAGGCGAATATCAGGCGCGGGTTGCGCGCCGCCAGCGTGGCGTAGTCAAGCTGCATGTCGGCCATCGCGCCCGGTTTGAAGTTCTCCACCAGGATATCGGCACGATCAGCAAGGCGACGGATCAGCTCCAGCCCGGCCGGATCGCGGAAGTTCACCACCAGGCTTTTCTTGTTGCGATGGATCGACAGGTAATAGACGCTGATGCCGTCCTGGAACGGACCCCAGCCGCGCACCATCTCGCCGTCCGGCGAGGGCTCGATCTTGATCACGTCCGCGCCGAGGTCAGCCAGAATGGTGGCGCAAAACGGCCCGGCGAGGGCGCGCGAGAGGTCGATCACGGTGAGGCCGGCAAGCGGCAGGTTGGCAGGTGTTTTCTGTTCGGTCATGAGTCAAGGCCATAAAGTTTAAGCGCCGGTTCCACCAGCCACCTTGCGCAGCGCACGCACCAGGCGACTGGGAGGTTCGACATTTGCGACTCGCCGCGCGCAGCTACCTTGCGCGGCATGCGAGGTCATCTCGTTCGGGAAGCGATATCAAGCTCCCTTGAATTGCGGCGCGCGCTTTTCAACAAAGGCCGCTGCCGCACTCTTGTGGTCGTCGGTTTCGAAAGTGCGGATCATGTGGATGGCTTCGGTGTCGAGCACGTCGGCAAGGGATGCGCGCAATCCAAGATTGAGGTTGCGTTTCATGTAGCCGATGGCGATGGTGGGCAGGGCCGCCAATTCAGCGGCCCACGCGCGTGCGGCTTCGGCCAGCTGCGTAGCCGGTACCGCACGGTTGACCATGCCCATCTTGACGGCCTCGTCGCCAAGTACCACGCGCCCGCTGAAGTACAGCTCGCGCGCAGTGGCCGCGCCCACCAGGTGGTTCAGGAAATAGCTGCCGCCAAAATCACCCGAGACGCCGATCCTGGAAAACGCCGTGGTGAGCTTGGCGTCGTCGGCGGCAATGCGCAGGTCGCAGGCCAGTGCGAGCGACAAGCCGGCGCCGGCGGCAGGGCCGGAAATCACGGCCAGGGTCGGCTTGGGCATTTCATGCAGCCAGCGGCTGACTTCCATGCGCCCGCGAATGTCGGTGACCTTTTGGTCGAAGCTCATTTCGCCAACCCCGGAGGCGCTGCCGGCAGCGCGCCGGGCAAAGCCTTTCACATCGCCTCCTGCGCAAAAGGCATTGCCGGCGCCGGTCAGAACGACCAGGCGCACCGCAGGGTCGGCGGCCAGGCGCGGCATGGCAGCGGCGAGCCCAAGCATCATCTCGCGCGTGAGTGCATTGCGCGCGTCCGGCCGGTTCATGGTGAGTGTGGCGATGCCCTTGTCGATGGTTTCCAGCAGGTCTTGCGTCACTTCAACCTCCAGTGTCGTGGTGCGTGATTCGACGCGGGGACTCCGCGTGGCGGTCAATGGCAGCCGGCGCTCAGTCCAGTTTGATGCCCAGGTCCACCGCCAGCTTGATCCATATCGGCACGTCGCGCGCCCAGTCGCGGCGGGTTTCGGCCAGGTTCTTGGGCTTGTTGGGAATCGAAAAGGATTCGCGCAGCTTGGCCGCCCGCTCGGAGTTGGCGCCCTCCACCGCCACGCGCGAGAGGATCTGCAACACCGCCTCGGGGGTCCCGGTCGGGGCCATCAGCGGCAGGCCGCCCTCCAGAGTCACGAGATTGCCGGCAACGCCCTGCTCCGCAAGGGTCGGTACATCCGGCAACTTGGGCGAGCGGTACGAACCTGTAACGCCGATCGCGCGCACCCCGCGGCCTTGAACCGTGTTGAAGGCCTGGTAGCTGCCGATGCCGATCTGCAACTGCCCCGAGGCGACATCGACCCACATCGGCGCTTCGCCGCGATAGTGTACCGAGAGAATATTGGTGCCTTCGGTGCGGTTGGTCTGGTCCGCCACCATGTGCGGGTAAGAGCCCGGCGCGTAGGTCGCCATCGATGTGGTGTTGGACTTGGCATAGGCAATGAACTCGAGCATGTTGCGTGCCGACACCTTTTCAGACACCGCCACCACCAGCGGGCCCGAAGGAAACAGGGCGATGGGTGTGAGATCGCGATCCAGGTTGTAGGGCAGCTTGGTGTAGAGCACGCGATTCTGCCAAACCGTGCCCGATGTAGTCATCAGCAATGTATAGCCGTCGGGTGGCGACTTCGCCACCGCCTCGATGCCGATGATGGCGCCTGCCCCGGGCTTGTTTTCCACCACCACCGACTGCCCCAGTTTGGCGGTGAGCTGCTCGGCATACATGCGGGCGTAGGCATCGGTGAGGCCACCGGGCGGGAAGGCGACGATGATGCGAATCGGCTTGGCGGGCCAAGCCGCAGGCTTTGCGGCGGTCTGGCCGTGTGCGGCAGCCGCGACCATCAGCGCGATGCCGGTCACAAGCAAACGGGCGGGAAATCTCATGTTGTGTCTCCGATTTTTTCAGTTGTCCGACGATTGCCCGGTCTACCAATCGCCGCCTGTCACCGGCTTGATGCAGCGGCTTGATGCAGCCTTCCTTGCCAATGATACTTTCAACCGGGAATACGAGTTGTTGGTGTCGGCAATGCCGCCGGCGGTCGGGCAAGGCCTGAAGTCGGCGTGAAGTCGGCGTTTCCCCGACTCCGACAGGCTGCTAGACTGTGCCTCTCCCTCTTGCATTCACCCCGGCTCCGCAAATCGAACGCAAGGCGGTGTGGAGGACTCTTGAACAACGTCGATGGCGGTACACCTGCCGCCTGGTATCTGGCGAGCGTTGCCACATTCATGATTCCGGCAGGCATTCAGATGGTGCTGCTGCCCTATCTGCTGGCCATCGAGCTGAATCAACCTGCCGAGCGATTCGGCATCACGCAGATGATCGGCCAGCTGCCGATCCTGGTGTTCCTGCTGGTCGGCGGCTGGCTGGCCGATCGCGTCGACCCACGCCGCCTGCTGATGGTGATTCAATCCGCGGCGATCGGCATGCCCTTGTTGCTGGCCTTCTCCTTGTGGCGCGGCCAAATCAGCGAAGGCTTGCTGGTACTGTACGCGCTCGCCTGGGGCCTGGTGACGGCGTTTGCAATGCCGGCCCGCGATGGCTTGCTCAAGCGGGTGGCCGGCAGCAATGTGCAGCGCATGGTCACCCTCGCCATGGGCATGCAGTTCGGCGCGATGATGATCGGTCAGGGGATGGGCGGCAGGGCTGCGCACTGGGGTTCGATCAGCATCCTGCTGGTTCAGTGCCTGGTGCTGGCAAGCGGGATCATTGCCACCAGTCGCCTGCCGTCCAGTGCGGTGCCGCCGATACCGGGAAACGCCGGCTCAATGCGCGATTCCTTGTGGCGCGAATTCGGCAGCGGTGTGTCCCTGATTTTTTCGGATTCGCCGATGCGCGCGACACTTCTGCTCACCCTTGGCATGGGGGTGTTTTTTATCGGAGGTGCCTATGTGGTGCTGATACCACTGGCCATTCGCGATCTTTATGCCGGCGGTGCCCAGGATTTGGCAACCGGCTATATCGCTTTCGGCATCGGCTCGCTCATCAGCATCGTGATTCTCACAAGGCGCGGCGGCACCGCCACCCCGGGTCGGGCGCTGGCCATCGCCTTGCTGCTCGGCTGTTGCGTTCTCGCGGCACTGGCGCTGGCGCCGCCGCAGTGGCTGTTCTATGTGTGCGTTTTCGCCTGGGGCATGTGCGGCGGCGTGGCCATGGCGATGTCGCGCACGATCCTGCAGGAACGCGCGCCAGCGACGCATCAGGCACGGGTGATGGCGGTGCTGGCCCTGGCCACGCTGGGCGGCGGCCCGCTCGGTTCGCTGATCATGGGCTTGGCCGTGGGCGCAGTCGGTGCACGCCTGGCGGTGTTGTTGCCGGTTTTGGCTGTGGCGATCACCACCAGCGCCGTCCTGGCCACGCATTCCATCTGGGGCCTGCATTCGCGAAGCCGGTAGACAGAAGCGGAGCGCGACGTAGCGCCGCGCCGCTGTGTGGTGCCCAGCAAGGGCGGCTCTGGAAAACGCGCCTCCAAGTAGGCTGCGATGGCGGCGTTGTCGATCAGCACGCGGCCATCTTCCAATTGCAGGGCCGGCACGGTGCATAGCGGGTTGATGGTTCGATAGGCCGCGCCCATTTGCTCGCCTCCGGCCAGGTCTAGGTTGACGGCGGCATGGGCCACACCCTTCTCCGCCAGCAGGATGCAGGCACGGCGCGGGCTGGGGGCGGTGGCGCCGTCATAGAGCGTGATGGTCATGCGATCTCCTGGTTTCGGGTTGCTCTGTTGCGGCATGGCCGCATCAGTTCCACCAGGCTTTGTCCTTGTAGGTTCGCAGGTCAATCTCGAAGGTCCAGGCCGAACGGTGTTGTTGCGCCAGGTGAAAATAGGTGTCGGCGACTTCGGCCGGCAACAACAGGCCGTCATGTTCGTTGCCACGCGTCTGGCGCAACTGCGCGAAACGCTCGGGCCCGAGCATCTTGCCCAGGGTGTCCGGGGCGTCGACCGAGCCGTCGACGATGATGTGCGCGATGTGGATACCCTTGGCGGCAAATTCGGCGTTGAGCGACTGGCACAGCATGCGGCGCCCGCCCATCGCCGCGGCGTGCGAATGCTGGCCCGGGTTGCCGCGCATCGCTGCGGTTGAAGAGGTCACCAGGATGGTGCCTTTGCCGCGTGCTTCCATCAGCGGGCACAGCACCGAAGCCAGGCGGAACAGGGCGAAAGTCGCCATGCGCCAGCCAATCTCGAACATCTTGTAGGAAGTCTGCGCCAATGACCGGTCGCCGATTTGTGCGCCGAGATTGAATACCGCCACCTCGATCGGCCCGAGATCCGCCTCGATCCGCATCACGAGTTGTTCGATGCTGTTTTCTTCCACGGCGTTGACCATGAATCCGGTCGCCGTGCCGCCCTCGGCCTCGATCTCGCCGACCAGACGGTCGAGCCCTTGTTTGTCACTGCGGCGCGCCAGGCAGGCGTGGTAGCCCTCGCGCGCGAAGCGTTTGGCCACAGTGCCGCCGATGCCGGCACCCGCACCGACGATGAGACAGACCGGTTTGCTCATGTTTGGTTTCTTTTGTCGGTTGCCTGCGTGACTGGTCGACCGGTATTTCGAATGGACGGACTCAGCTAGCGCAGATGCGCGCCTTCGCTTCGGCATATTCGCGCTTGAAGCGCGCCACCAGCGCGGCCGCCGGCATCACCTCGCGAATCGCGCCGATGCCCTGGCCGCAGCCCCAGATGTCTTTCCAGGCCTTGGTGGCGCTGGCGCCTTCGCCGCTGGCGAAATTCATCTTGCTGGGGTCGCTTTGCGGCAGATTGTCTGGGTCCATGCCGGCGTTCCTGATGCTACCTTTCAAGTAGTTGCCATGGATGCCGGTGTAGAAATTGCTGTAGACGATGTCGTCCGAATCGGATTGCGTGATCATCTGCTTGTAACCCTCTACCGCACGCGCTTCTTCGGTGGCGATGAAGGCCGAGCCGATGTAGGCGAAGTCGGCGCCCATGGCCTGCGCGGCCAAGATTGCGCCGCCCGAGGAGATGGCGCCGGAAAGCGCCAGCGGGCCGCCGAACCATTCACGGATTTCGGCCACCATGGCGAACGGGCTTTTCACGCTGGCATGGCCACCGGCGCCAGCGGCCACCGGAATCAGGCCGTCCGCGCCCTTTTCAATCGCCTTGTGGGCGAACACGTTGTTGATCACATCGTGCAACACCACGCCGCCCCAGCGGTGCACGCCCTGGTTCACGTCTTCGCGCGCGCCAAGGCTGGTGATGACGATCGGCACCTTGTATTTGGCGCACACCTGCATGTCGTGCTCCAGGCGATCGTTGCTCTTGTGCACGATCTGGTTGATGGCGAACGGTGCGGCAGGCGATTCCGGGTGGGCACGGTCGTGCTTGGCCAGGGACTCGGTGATCTCAGCCAGCCATTCGTCCAGTTGCGCGGCCGGGCGGGCGTTGAGCGCGGGCATGGCGCCCACCACGCCGGCCTTGCATTGCGCGATCAAAAGCTTCGGGTTGCTGATGATGAACAGTGGCGAGCCGATGACCGGGAACTTGATGTTTTTCAGAATGGGAGGGAGGCTGCGGGCAGGTGCGGTCATGAGGGTTGATTCTTGATGGTCGTGGAAAGGGGCGGAGCCACGGGGTCGAGACAGCCAGAATGTGGTTCACGAATTATCAGCGATAGTCGGGCCGAGACTACTCGGATCGGGGTTGATTGCGGGCTTCGCACGGCTGGCGCCGGTTATTTGCAGGCAATCAGTGCAGTTGCTCTGATTCGATGACCCGCCGGCCCGGCACTGCCTCAACTGCTGCGGCCAACATGTGCCGTGCGACGGCGTCGGTTGCGACAGCGCGATAGCGGCGCGGGACCAGAGGTCCGGCAGACTTGACCAGCAACAGGCCCAATGCCTCGGCAGGGCGTGCATCGCTACGTGGGCCGCCATCGAGCAGCGAAGGGCGCGCAAGCGTCAGGGACTCGAATCCGATGGCAGTCAGGTCATCCTCGAATGTGGTTCACGAATTATCAGCGATAGTCGGGCCGAGACTACTCGGATCGGGGTTGATTGCGGGCTTCGCACGGCTGGCGCCGGTTATTGGCAGGCAATCAGTGCAGTTGCTCTGATTCGATGACCCGCCGGCCGGGCACTGCCTCAACTGCTGCGGTCAACATGTGCCGTGCGACGGCGTCGGTTGCGACAGCGCGATAGCGGCGCGGCACCAGAGGTCCGGCAGACTTGACCAGCAACAGGCCCAATGCCTCGGCAGGGCGTGCATCGCTACGTGGGCCGCCATCGAGCAGCGAAGGGCGCGCAAGCGTCAGGGACTCGAATCCGATGGCAGTCAGGTCATCCTCGATCCTGCCCTTGACCTGTCGATAAAAGTTGCCGGCTCGCGCGCTTGCACCCAAGGACGAGTTGAGAACAAAGGTCGGCGTGCCGGCTTGATGCGCCAGGCGCGCGGCAGCCAGCACATGATCATGGTCGACCTCGAAAAAAGCTTGCCTGGAGCCGGCTTGTCGCAAGGTGGTACCC